>Ga0065711_1001901_pt1 | contig 42754 bp, 29 predicted proteins | sample Hoacrofraction12_FD_59098 | JGI IMG/M metagenome (GOLD analysis project Ga0065711, IMG submission 59098) | Hoatzin crop microbial communities from Cojedes, Venezuela - Epithelial fraction 12 v2 (version 2) | ecosystem: Host-associated > Birds > Digestive system > Esophagus > Crop | place...
CTAGACCCCTCACCAGCCTCATTGCCCTTCTCTGGACATGCTCCAGCAACTCAATGTCCTTCTTGTAGTGAGGGGCCCAAAACGGAACACAGTACTCGAGGTGCGGCCTCACCAGTGCCGAGTACAGGGAAACGATCACCTCCCTACTCCTGCTGGCCACCCTCTTCCTGATACAAGCCAGGATGCTGTTGGCTTTCTTGGCCATCTGGGCACACTGCTGGCTCATGTTCAGCCAGCTGTTAACCAGCACCTTGATGTCCTTTTCTGTGGAGATCACTATAAAGAAACCAGGACTATTTTCAGACGTTCCTAAATTGGTTACAGTCCTAAGCCTGTACCAGCTCCGCAGCCTTGAGGTTTGAGTGCAATATCTGCAGGCACAGCTGGTATCAGCCAGATGAGGGTGTGGTGGTAGGGCAGGCACCACACGCAGCCTTAAGCCCAGGAGGCACACATCTACCCAGGACCTTGTAAAAAAAACCCAAATCTATTTCTCCATTTCAGGTACCACTTCACTGTAAATATACAGTAACCATCACAAAGTAAAATACAAGTCATGGACATATGAATGGGTGAATGGGATCTTCTGAGAAAATCCCAGACTCCCAAAACAAGAAAAAAGATTAGTCTAATCCGTATGACCTCTTGAATGAAAGCAGCTCTGCCTTAACTCAGGAAATGTCATTCTGGTTCGATTCCAGGACAGTCGGGAATATGTAGAGACGGAGCTGTCTCCACATATCTTTGCAGCGCATTCTGTGTGAATGTATACAGATACAGATACAGATACAGATACAGATACAGATACAGATACAGATACAGATACAGATACAGATACAGCTGATGTGTATGGGCATCTATGTGTGTCTGTCTCTACATACATATGTAAGTATGTAAATGAATGGGGAAAATTCACAGCAGGTCTGTCTGGAATAAATCTTTCTCTTTCAGGAACCATTTGGATCTTATCCACTGTCTAAATGAAGAAAAAAGTGATTTCTTCTCAGAATTCAGATAGAAGAGGTATTCAGACCTCAGGGAAAAAAATCCCTGAAATTTAATAGAACTCAAAGGGTGACTTAGGCATGACAATGAGCATGCAAAAATAAATTATATAGTCCCAGGACAGGATTGGGAGACAACATCCAGGAGCCATGAGGAGCTGCGCACAACCTTGCAGGGCTGCTGCACCTCTCCTGGAGATGGAGAAGGCTCCAGAGCAGCCATGCCAGTGCTGGAGATGGCTATGAAAAGCGTCATTTAATCCTGATACTCCTTCCCTTTTTTTACCGTCAGCACAAAAATTAAATGAGGTGCAACAGTGAGGCATCATAAAAATACCAGTGCTGAGTATCCAAATTTTTCTCCCCAACAGGCAACTGGATTAACATGTGTCTCTGCAGAGTGCAAAGCCATGCTGCTTGTCTGTGGCGACTGGGTAATCCCAATACAACTGGCTAGTGACCAGGAATGATGCAGGAATGATTAGAAAACCTCTGCTCCCCTGTCATACGCTGCACTATCTGCATTCCATCTGCTTTGGCTGGACATAACTTTTACTGTAAATGTCTTGTGTATTGGTCCCTTTGCGAGTCAGCTTGGTTTTAAAAGTATATGACAAGTGATGGAGAGAAAATGGATCAATAAATCTGTTGCGGTGATTGCATTCCGTATTGCTAGCACTTCTTGAACCCTTTGGAAGGAAAATATTTCTTTGCTGAGTTACCTTACTGAATAAAATAATTTTATCTGCTTGGGGAATGAAGATTTACTTCTCTCAAATAATGTAAAAGGTCATTCTTCACTGGACCTATAAATGGGATCATTCTTTTGGCAGCTGCTGCTGCTGAGCTATTAATGTCACTGGTAACATGAGACAATAGATAAATAGAAATGTCCTCAAAAAAGCTAAAAGGATTATAGACATGGGTGTAAGATTATGTGTGTGAAGATGTAATCTCATGTCCCGCAGTTCAGGATTTATACTCCAGTGTTCCCAGTGTCCAAGAGTAAGAGCCTGATGTGAAACAGGCAAGTCTGCTCTCTAAGGCCCATTGGATGCCTAGTGCAACCAAGCCAGCTTGAGCAGCACCCTGAGATGCCCACCTTGCAGTGTGCAAATCCAGGGGCTCTAATTCATGCCTACAAGAGCCCAGAGCTCCCCAGATGCAGCCCCTGGGTCAGAAGCATGGGGAATAAGGATGGGCTGACAACACCACAAAGCGGTTCAAGGTAGACACAGGGGAGCAAGCAGGAGGTGAAGAGGGCAGGTTAGAGAGCTGGATCTGCAGTCCCAGGCCCTGGGGTGGGCTGGGTGGCCGTGCACACATCAGGCTCTGAGGATGGCGTGGGGAAAACCCACCAGAGATGAAGGAGCGGGAGGGCTGAAGTGCCCCTTGTTTTCGCAGCACAGCAGCACATCTGCTGCGAGAGTTCTAGCAGCAAGCTGTATATCAGAGCTTATCCCATTAGCCCTCTTCCTTTCCCTATCCTCTCCAAAAGCATGTGTTTGGAGAGAACAGACCCTGCACTGAGCAACTACTTTCCTGCCTCCCTTGCTGCCATGCAGCTGGGCATGAATAGAGTTGAGTAAACTTTCAGGTATCAGATTTTTACTCTGAATTATGTTTTGAATTATCTGAATAATATTTCAGAATATCATTCTGAAATAAACTACTAGGCAAATACTCCATTTCTTCCTCACCCAGGGAGAGGAAGATCAGTCTTTTTCAGATATTTATGCCTGTCTTGCCTTCTGAGTTTTCCAGACTGAGCTAGGAGCTGTACTTTAGCCCAAGGCGATTTCTAAAGAGCCGTCCAGAAAAGCTATGTGACGTCCTGCATGGCGACTGTTGCCTTAGTCCACATTATGTCTTCACCTTAGGTTTTTCTTTTTGGAATCAAGGTCAAAAATATAGGCAGGCTGAAATATGCACAAAAAAGTGCAAAAAGTTAGAAAAAACTAACTAGGTGAAAAGATAAAATGAATGGGAATATTCCTTCCTAAACCTCATATTCAATCCAAACCAAAAATGCCCCACTTTGATACATTTTAAAACAAAGTATTTCCAAATAAGAAGTTAAATATTTTGGAAAAGTGAACAAGGAATATTGCCACATTTTCAAAATTTCCCATGCACTTTTTTTAGTTGAAAATTTTACTACAGCTGAAGAAAACTCCTGAAATAATTTTGTTCCCTCTGTAAAACCAAAATTTGCTGAATTTACCAGGCTCACCAAAAATCCACTACACTCCAGCATCCATTCAGAAGTGTCTAACTCCTCCAGTGTCTTCTTTATTTTGCTTGTAAGTGTCACCATCTCACATGCACCCTTCACAGCGCTGTCGGGAAGTGAAATTCAAGAGACCTACTTCAGTGGCTTACAAGAAGCAATTATCCCAGGCTATCTGTGCTCCACAGAAGTCATGCTTCCTCAGCTCCCTACCTCCCCAGCTGGGCTGGAGGTCAGGCTGGCTCTGGCAAGCTCCCGGGCACGAGCAGCATCTCCAGCTGCCTGTGCTCTCACACACAAGAAAATTTTTCTGAATCAGCTTTGCTCCTCTCTGTGTTATCAGGAAACAGAAATGTTTGTGATTATGTCTGGTGAAAACTAGAGCCGGGGGAATAGTAAGGAGCAGGCAGTTTGGGTTTGTTACAGATAAGTGTGGGGAGTTGTACTGATTAACCAATGTTTATCCCAGTTATTCCAACTTCTGCAGTGAGCAGAATGAAGCTGCAAATGTCTCGAGCCCCAGTTTCCTCTAGAGGTTTGTGATTGGTCTGGAAATGCCACAAGAAAAACCCAATCTTGGCTAAAACCAAGACTATAAACTCGTATAAAAATACTCCTCAACTTTCTACAAAACCTAGACTCAACAGTTCATATAAGCATGGATGCCGGTTAGAGGACCCCAGTGGGCTAACACTAGCCTTGTTTGTGTGAATAAGGAGAGCAGCAATAGATGTTGAGAAAATGCAGAGGAGGAAAGACAGAAAACTGAGCATTTTGAACCTTCTCTGACTTACAGGAGTAAATTCAGAAGGGAAGAACCTGAGGCTTGCCAAATTGCCTGAGACATCTGGGCCAATATCCCAACTCCAGTTATATTCAGAACCAGGTGCTCTTAAGGAAGAGAGAAACTGCCCGCTGGGGAAGTTCCTTACTAATTTACTTTATTAGCAGTTGTCTGCCAATATGTTTTATAACTTTCCCCAAACTCTTGTTTTTGAAACTGTACTAATATAATTGTGAATATTCCCATGGCTTTGAGGAAAGTCCTATTTTACTCCGAACCTCTGTAATCTCCAGGCATCAAAAGTCTTGTATTTACTTACAATGTGTGGAGAAACCATTCCTCTAGTTACATTAAAGTGTTATGACTCAACTTCACGGAGTATCTGTGCACATCTGGGATATTCCTGTGCTAGGAGACACAGCAACAGAAGCTCTGTGATAATCTGGCTTCCATACTGCCCTGATAGTCCTGTCTGCTTCCATAATGTCCCTACTTTTTTATCTCTGCTGTGAAGCGAGTCCCACTGTTTTCAGTATCTTCTTGTCCAACATGTTTTCCTAGGCCGTAATCTCTCTTCCTCTCTCTAATCATACTTCTGATTCCAGAGCTTCCTTTTCGGATAGAGTCCCCGCTGATATATGCAATAGCTTTATGCTATTGAATGGATTATTCTCCGTCCTATCAACAGTGCTGAAAGGAGCAATCCAACCGGCTGTGTGAATCAAGCAGCCCTTTCTTGGCACTGCGATGGTACTATCTGTGTGATAGCTTTCCTTTCACCATAAGAAACACACTTTGGCCGAAAGTTTTTCTGCTGTAACTATGTGTGATAGGAGTGAGAAGCCAGCATAGCACAATGCCTGGCACAGATAAAATTATAAACTAAAAGTATGCTTTCCCATTTGGTAGCCTTGCTCCATTCAGAAATGGTTTGAAGGGCTTGGAGGAGACCTCAGAGACTACTACTTTCTTGTAGCAAAGGTACTTGTTTTAAGGCCAGCTCTGTATGCCTGCAACAGCTTTAGTCAGGAACGTGTTTTTTCTACCTAGGAATGAGATGTACAACCTTTGATATGAGTGAGATGATTGTATCAAACAAGGATGCCTTACTTTGGCAAGCGTATCCCTAGCTGACTACTGGAACGAACAATTCAGCCCAAAGGTGCATTTCTGCAAGGAAAATAACGTACAGAAATTGCATGCAATGCACACTACTTCCATGTTCTCTTAAAGCAGCACAATTGTGTATAGACAAATCCTGTGCTGATAAAGGTTTGGTTTGTGGCTGTTTGGGAAAGGAATGATGGGCAGAGGGATTGATTGCATGATGTTTGATGTTTAGACTTTGACTTTGACTTTGGACAAAGATGAATGTGAGTTTCCTGCTCTCCTGAATCCTCCCTCCCCTATACTTCTTTCTTTTTTATTTCACTGCTCGAGGGGTTTTTTTGAAAACTGAAAAACAAAATTTAAAACTTTTTATTTAAAACGCTTTTGTAAAAGCCCACTCATTTTTTCTTTCCCATTTCATGAATCTTATTGAAAAACAGAAGAGAGGAAGAAGACTGCAAAATTTTTTTGCAAAACCAGCGGATGTTTTTGTGAAACTTGATTGGCTTTTTACTCCAGATTCCATGGAATATTTCAAAGACAACAGGCAGAACAGAGAGGGGGGAGCTCTGATATCTTTTCCAATCATTCAGCAAAGGAATGAGCAAGTCCCAAATCTCATCGTCCCTATGCTGTCTCTGGACCAGCTATCCCTGACCTGAACCTCATCAAACACAGGGAGTAGGGGTGGGGAGCAGAGACCCTGCCAAAGCTGAGCAGTCTCATTTGCTTTCTGGGGAGACCTGCTGGAAATATATAAATAAATAAAATAAAATTATTTGCAGGGGAAGAAGGAATAGTCTTAAATCCAAGCAGAATTTTGCAGTGAGGTAAAACAGCACTTCTAGACTGAGACCTGGCGTGCTGAAATCAGGCAAAAAGGATTGGATTAGAGACTGGAAGCAGCATTTTTCTTCAGCCTTGGCTGCAGCTTTTTCTGTGGATGGTGAAACCTCTCTGAAGGCTGTTCCTAGCAGGCTGGAAGGTGGGCGAAGCTCACACCGAGGGCAGGGGCTAGCCTGCGGCATGCAACTGACTCCTTCCAAGCGGCACAGCGAGCTGGGTGTCCCTGCATAGCCAGCCACAGCCAGTGGGGTACAGAGTCAACATGCCAGACAAGAGAAGGGGGTTGCAGAAAATGTGTATATCACCTAGCCACTCTGTTACCTTCACCTAGCTCTGCTGGCTGGAGGGGAAGGCGGCCCTCGGGCACTGTGGGACTGCAACTGCTTTAAAGTCCCAGTTAAAGGTAACTGTGTCACCGCCTGCTTGATTTCCCCAGGGTGTAAAATGATATGCAGCCAGTGCAGATTATTTCCATATGCTGGGGCTGCAGGGAGCAGGAGGCCTTTATGTTTTATTTACAAGACTGTGTACTGGGGAGGAACCAAGTGGCTGGAGAAGTTCTCCATGAATGGAGATGTTGCATTGTTATAGCTTGCTCCCAGACAACTCTGTGTTCATTCTCACAAAGACTTTTTTTTGCCTGAAAAGTTTTTCCTATCAGAAAATATGGTTTCAAGGGAAAGTAATAGTTGCAGCGAGGCAAGAGGGACCTGGCTATCATGACAGATGGTTTTCAGTATTCCAGGGAGATGAAATGAAGCAAAAAGAAAACTTGCCTCCACTAGCGCTTTGGAGCAAAATAATGTTCTTTTGTTTCAAAACATTCATTTGAGATGGAAAAAGCTGCTTTCATTAATTTTGCTGTTGTTTTTTTAATCTTTGCTGAGAATGCCTCAAAAAATGCTGTTTCTATACTCCTAATTCAGTTCTCTTGAAATTCTTTGCCTTTAAAATTGTTGAGTAATTTGGTCTTCTGGTTTTGTTCAAACAGGGAGCAAATTGTAAAGCAATTATGTTTCCCGCAACAGAAACAGTCTTCCTCTCAGCCACCGCTAGCAGAAGGACATGGAGTTGGGTGGCCCAGGCCAAGCCAGTGGTTTTAAGAAGACGCTCCACCCCAAGCTTTTTTGAGGTGCAGCTCTTAGCCTTCAGACAGACAAGCTAAGACGTACGCTGTGTGTTTCATTTAGAGGGTTCAAGATAACCCAGCTACGAAGTGTTCAGGGTGGTCAGCTCTGGATCCTTTTCACAATACAAACCCATTGAAATTTCAAGCACAAATTCAGTCCCATGCTTTATTTCAGATGTATGTGGAGTTGAAATTTTGGTTTAGACCTGAATCTAATTTGTAACCTCAGCTTGCTTCATCAGAAATGCCTGCACGTCCCTGCAGCCCCAAGGTAGTCCACTCCTTTCTGGTGCCAGCATGGAAATCAGACTCAGACCCAGCCCTTGTCAGGGCTTCAGGAATGATGAATGGCCTTTCTATGTGAAATGTGAAAAAGAAAAGGACCTGGGATCACAGAAGCTGACAGGCAGAGCAGAGTGAATACTTGGAGGATGTGGGAAGGGCCCTTGGTAACAGGAAGAGCTCTGTCACCTTCATTCCCAGATTGAGAAAGAAAAGCTAACAGAACAGGGAGCTGCTGACAGCCACCATGGGGAAGCAGTGGAGCCAGCTGCAAAGGAAAGGAAACATTGCTCGTGCTTCCTTGCAAGGGAGAACAGTCCAGCCTGAGTGGGGTGAGGAACCGCTTCCTACTGGAGAACTGCACTTGGGAGGAGAAGGAGAGATAACTCTGTAAGCTGAGAGGGATTTACCCAGCAGCACAAAGTAACTCCCAGCTTTGCTTCTGCTCTCCTGCAAGCATGTAAAGAAGTCTGAAAGCTCATTGCACAGCTCAGCAGAGCGGGACACCAGTCTTCTTTTCTGGGCACTGTGGGGTGAAAACATTGATGTCTGGTTACAGTGCTGGCTGCGACACTGATGAGAAGCACTGCCAGTGACACTGGTGACACGCTGCCTTTCACTAGCCATACACCAGTCTGGGTTGGTTGTATACATTAGTGGTACAAATCCCTCTGCTTGGGAACCTCTGCCCTTGGGCTATGCACAGCCCTTGGAGGCACAACAATGGTGTGGGAAGGCGCCATGAGGGAGGAGGGAGCAGTCAGACTCTCGGTGCCATCCATCTGCATCTGAATTTCCATCTGCATCGCCATCTGCATCTCCATCACTTACCTGCCTAAAGCATCTTGCAGCCTCCTCTGGCCCTTTAATACAAAGGTTTGGAAAGATGCAGTGAAGCAAAGGAGGAGGAAGCAACCTGGTGCTGGCGAAGATTGTGGATCAGTTCATCTTGAATGCGCTCATCCGGCATGTGAAGGACAACCAGGGGATCAGACCCAGCCAGCATGGGTTCATGAAAGGCAGGTCTTGCTTGACCAACCTGATCTCCTCCTATAACCAGGTGACCTGCCTAGTGGATGAGGGAAAAGCTGTGGAGGCTGTCTACCTGGACTTTGGTAAGGCCTTTGACACTGTTCCACACAGCATCCTCCAGGAGAAACTAGCTGCCCGTGGTTTGGATGGGTGTACTCTTCTCTGGATAAAGAACTGGCTGAATGGCCAAGCCCAGAGAGTGGTGATGAATGGAGTTAAATCCAGCTGGCAGCCAGTCATGAGTGGTGTTCCCCAGGGCTCTGTTTTGGGTCCGGTCTTCTTTAACATCTTTATCAATGATCTGGATGAGGGGGATTGAGTGCTCTTTCAGTAAGTTTGCAGATGACATCAAGCTGGGTGGGAGTGTCGATCTGCTAGAGGGTAGGAAGGCTCTGCAGAGGGATTTGGACAGACTGGATCAATGGTCTGAGGCCAATTGCATGAGCTTCATCAAGGCCAAGTGCCAGGTCCTCCACTTGGGTCACAACAACCCCATGCAACGCTACAGGCTTGGGGAAGAGTGGCTGGAAAACTGCCCAGTGGAAAAGGACCTTGGGGTGCTGGTCAACAGCCGGCTGAACATGAGCCAGCAGTGTGCCCAGGTGGCCAAGAAAGCCAACAGCATCCTGGCTTGTATCAGGAAGAGGGTGGCCAGCAGGAGCAAGGAGGTGATCGTTTCCTGTACTTGGCACTGGTGAGGCTGCACCTGGAGTTCTGTGTTCCGTTTTGGGCCCCTCACTACAAGAAGGACATTGAGTTGCTGGAGCATGTCCAGAGAAGGGCAATGAGGCTGGTGAGGGGTCTAGAGAACAAGTCTTATGAGGAGTGGCTGAGGGAGCTGGGGTTGTTTAGTCTGGAGAAGAGGAGGCTGAGGGGGGGACTTATTGCTCTCTACAACTACCTGAAAGGAGGCTGTATTGAGGTGAGTGTTGGTCTCTTCTCCCAGGTAACTAGCGATAGGTTGAGAGGTAATGGCCTCCAGTTGTGTCAGGGGAGATTTCTTTACTGAAAGAGTGATCAGGCATTGGAACAGGCTGCCCAGGGAAGTGGTGGAGTCACCATCCCTGGAGGTGTTCAAAAAAACGTGTAGATGTGGCACATCAGGATATGGTTTTGTAGACGTGGAGGTGTTGGGTTGTTGGTTGGACTAGATGGTGTTAGAGGTCTTTTCCAACCTATGATTCTGTGATTCTATAGAAGGGACTACTGTTTGTTGTGTTTGAGCTGGTTTTGTTAGCTATTTGGCCTGAGTGGTTTGGAAGTCTGTCCTGTGCTGTGGGAACATCTGTGGTGGCAGATGCAAGGATGCGGTTCTCAGCAGTTGTGCTTTGCACCGTTCATCAGAGGGAAGCAGCTCTCATTCAAATCAGTGTTATCACTGGGGGTAAAACCCAAACCATTTGTGCCTCCCAGATTCCATGGCCTATCTCACCTGTGACACTGGATTATCCAGTGAGGTGTATCCTTAAACAGAAAGTCCTTGAAATTAGTATGCAGCCTGTTGTATGTTCTCTTACCTCAAACCCTTTCCCATTAAGCACCAGTTTGAAAGCCATTGCCAGTAGCAGTTCCCAGCCATTATTTCGCTGGCACTCCAACGAATATCGGTCAGCCACTGAAGCTGGCTGCTTAAGAAACTGTGGCTTGTTTCCACCTGCTCCTTCAACAACCAGAATAAAATGAGAAAAAGATTGCTCTGAAAGAAGCAGGCAGTGAAAACAGATGCAAAGCTGGAAGTGCTAACTCCTCTGTCAAGTTAATTGTCAGCATCTTGCAACTCAGTGCAGCTCAGTTTTGAAAGCTTTTACAGAAATCCAAGTATGTGTTGGCTGTGGAATTTTTATTGATAAATAACTTACCAGAGCAATGCATACTGGGGAGCAGGGAGAGAGATGGAAGGGTGTTATTCCTAGAGAAAGACGGGGGGGAGGGAAAAGCTTAAAGTCATGATTGATTTTTAGGCTTTCAAAACTACTCTCAGGTGAATTTCTCTAGTAAACCCTGCCCTGGCAATAAGCCACCAGGAATAAAAGCAGACCCAAGAAAAAGAAAGATATGTACAGATGCAAGATTTATGCAGAGCTTTCAGAGAGAACCTGCCTGCTTGTGCAGTGAGTTATTCATTTAACAGGTCCCTGGATACAGGATTTCTTTATGGAGGGCAGTGCTAGGCAAAGCTAGTACAGCCTGGTATCAAGCAGTTGAGAGCCCTATGCCCCATCCTTAATTTTGTACACTTTTAAAAGCCAGCCTGTCTTCCAAACCGTATAGCTGAAATCTCAACCTCATTTTAACTCTGAACTTTGCGGTTTAGTTTCATTGAAGATGCTGAGGTCAGTAGGAACTGCGGATGCTCTGGGAATGTGGGATCATCTGCTCATCTCTGGGCCAGCTATGGAAGCCTGTGTGTGGGGAGGGAAAGAAATCATACCAGAAAGGCAAAGAGAAGGGTCTCAGCATAGAAAGTATTCAGGCTTCCTAAGAAGAGGAAAAGAGAGACAGCAAATGAAATCAGCAACCAGAAGGAAAAAGTAAATTTAACCCTCATAATTTTATAGTAAATAAAAGGTCACAGAAGATGCATAGCCGTTATTTTCCTTTTTGAAAACTGGCATTTTTGAAAGTGAAACCTTTGGCCAAAATGAATCATCAGGAACTTTTATGTCTAGAAAAACTGCACTGGACTGTCTTTCCCTTTCATCTTTGCTTTTCAGTATTTCTTTTCTCCTGCTTGCTTATTTTGGTTTTTGCTCCTTTTCAGAATGGAGAAAAAAAAAGGTGAAGTACGTGTAACCTGGAATATCTGGCTTCTGACCACCTATGCCATAAGACAAGCTGTGGACTGGCTGGAGGCTATGGCCACTTTGAGTTCATTTCAGAGGCAGTACATCAGGTAAAAAAACCTCGTATACAGATTTCCTGAGAATATCTTTTGCTGTTCCTTTTTGTTTCAGCCCTAGGAGACATCGTTTAGACAGAAAAGATAGGATGTATTTTTCTGTGATGGAGCAGAACTTGCTGAGATCAATTTGCATGAAAGACCTAGCAGATTGGGTGATCACTGGGAATTGATCCAGATTTGGGGAGTCTGCAAATGAATGCTGGAAATCTTTCAAACACATCTAGACTTTTTAGTCACTTCCCCTTCTGGTCTGACTGGTGGGAGCTGAGAAATGACCTCTTTTGCACTATTTCTGCATTGCTTCATTCATATCTGGCATACACACAGAAACTAAGTAGTGCATGAAAATTAAAATTAAAAAACTAACAAAGTTTTCTCAAGTTCAAGGCCTGGATTTAGTCTGAACCAGAACTGGGTCATGCCCTGGGCTATTTGCGTCTAGGATTTAGCCTCGAATTCTTTCCACGTAGGGGCAGAGGTCTGAGCACTACATTTGCATTTAGTCTAATGACATTCTCCTGGCCTCACTGGCCTTGTTAATTCTGAACGTGACATTGTGTCATCTGTGAGCTGACATAAAACAGGGAAAACTTTTTATATGGGCAGCAAACATGGAGAAAAGAATGTTTGGATTTCATGTGTTGATAGGAAGCTGAGGGTCACTGTATCCAAACCCCTCTCAGGTCACTCCTAACCCCTTTTTTATTTTCTTTCACCCCTGAAAGTGTTGTGCAGTGAGAAGGAGGAGATGTGGGTCCAGGCGGAGGTGTGCTGCTGGCTGCAGGGCTCAGGCGAGGCTCAGCAGGGAAGGGCTCTCCCTTGGCTGCCCTTGCTGCTGAGGGGGCACGAGCGGCCGCCCAGCTGGAGGCATCCCACCGAGTGCCTGCCAGGGAGCCACCGAGGCCGCTGAGGCTGAGGAAGAGCCCATGCCCACTGCAGCCCTGGGCTGCCGATAGCAGGGATCCCTGAAGGGTTCCTGTGGCTAGTGCTCATTTTGTCATAAAGCACTTTTATGAATTTTTTTTGCTTTTATGGATTTTTCCCCTTCTCCCAAGAAGGTAATTAAACAAATTCTATTTAAAATATTATTTGCTTTGAAACTTCCTCTCTATAATCTCTTCATGGTGAAGAAAGGGACACTGAGGACTAACCAAGTATGGAAATACCCTGTCTTCTCTCACTGCTATTTACCCTGTTCCATCTCCTTCTTTTTTAAACACAATTATCAGAAGAAAAAAATGTTGAGATGGATTTTACCTATGAAAATTAACAGGAAAAACAACAGCAAAAATTCAAAAACTGTTTCTGTGCATTTAAAGGACACCCACAGAATTTTCATGCCTTACTTAACTGGGTCTCGACAGAAGTGGCAGCTGTTTGAAGTACTCATATGGGCTTTAGCATTCCTACATTAAAACATTTGTCCTCCTAATAACTTTGTGAGGTGAGGACATGCTGTCATCCCTATTTTACCCAGGGGGTAAAGAGAAGGCCAGCAGAAAGGCCCTGGGAGGCATCCTGACATGTACCAGTAGCTGTGGAGTGAGTGAGCGCTGGACAGTTGCTGGCACTGGCGGATAACTCTGTCACAACTTGCTCTATAAACCCAGCAGGAGGAGTGCAGCTGCTGGTAGGAGGATGAGCATGGTCCTCCCCAGCCCGCAGGACTGCACTGCAAGTGAAATGCCATCCATCAAGCCAGGACAGAGTCATGACTTACTGTTATGGTATCTCACCAGTGCCTATTCCCTCCCTAAATGGGAATACCATTCATATGGTTATACCTCTATTGGAGTGCTTTGGGTTGCACAGCCCATGGAGCACCTCACAGTGATAGGAGGCTCAGGGCTTTGTTTCTCTCTGCTCCATGAGTGCAGATGTGTTTAGACTTCTGCAGCAGTAAGCATCCTCCTTTCCAGAAAGAAGCTGCGTGTCTGAGCAGAGAGTCTAACACAGCTCATACAGCATCTCTGGTCCTGGGGGCTAGTTGAAGACATTCATATGAGGGCATTGGCTCTCCAGGTTTCTAATGATTCCTGACAACCCAGCAGTGAAACATTTTCCAGAGTGGGACTACAGATGTGGGGTGATACAGATCTTATTTCTCATATAGCCCCAGTCATGTAAATATCTGGATTGAAATACACAGGGTGATGAAGAGCAGATTACCCAAATAGGAGGCTTGCAAGAGGTTTACCTGTAAGGAAAGCAAGTCTAGTAAAAGTGATAGCCATAACACAGTGAAGCTGGTCACACATCAGCCACAGGAAAAGTGACCCTTAGCTCTCCCACTGTAAAGTACCTTGTGGTCTTTTTGGAAGAACTGTCTCTTCGGAGACACCTCAGATCCATGTGAAAGCATTGGGGCTGTTCCAGCTTACAGCACTTGAGGACCTGGCCATTATCATACTCACAAATAAAAAGACCTTCTGTGAATGACCAGTCCTGAAGATACACTCTGCCCTAGTGTGAGCAGTTACACATGCTTGATGCACAAATTAGAGCAGGAATACTAAAAAGACTTGAGCCTTACAAACAATCATTGGATGAAACCGATGAGGGTGAAGGAACACATTCATCGAAGGAGGAACAAAATGGTCCAGTTGTTCAGCCTTTATAAACAGTAAATGGGGAGATCAGGAAGAGGCTATTGACTGAGAGTACAGGTGGAGAGGAGCTGGAAAGAGACTGACTTTTTGGTAACTGAGTTAGGAAACTGCTTAGGTAGTTGAGTTAGGAAAGGAAGGACATAATTCATTTGGACTGGACTGAACTTCTTTAATGGAACAGTAAAAACAAAGAAAAAATGGATTATCAACACAGAATCATTTGTTTTGCCTCAAATTATCTTACAGATTCAATTAATTTTTAGACAAGGATTTTTCCTTTTAAAGGAAAAGCATTTTAATTTTAAAATGGCAAACTGAAATTCTGAAGTGCTTTTGAAGATTACTTTGTTTTTTTCATCTGAAACTGTTGACTGGATTCAGCCAAGCATGTGGCTAATTTCAAGCTCCCTGTGCTTTGGTAGTGTTCATTAAAAAAAGGACAACTGTCACCCTGCAGCACTGAGGGACAGCTGTGGAGTGGCTGTTGCCAACACATAGTCAGCCCAGCAGAGAAGAAATCACAGAGAGTGACTGCAGGTGGCACAGCAGAGCCCTGGCTGTTACATATCAGGTCCCAGCCCAGTTGGCAGCATCTATATGAGAGCAGGTTTATAAGTATGTGTTATATGCTATAACTCTCTCCCCAGTTCCTCCTCTCCTCCTTTCTCTGCAGAGCAGTCTACAGTCCAAAATGCAAGGAGAATGTCAGGGAGATGAAGGGCCGCCAGAGCAATTGGGGTGATCCTGTAATGGAGGAAGGATAAAGGAAGGGTAGAAAGAGACGGGAATCAATGCTATTTAGCACATAAGCAGGGCAGACCAGAGATGGAAGTAGATTATAATTTGCTGAGCATCTCTTTGGCCTGGCCGCACTAAGAAACTGAGAAACAACAGCTGAGTGAAGCTTAGCCAAAATATTGCAATAACTCAGTAGTTCTCTGCCCACACAGGGTCCTGCTAATAGACAATGCTTGCTCCTTATGCACATAGTCAATTTGCCAGCAATTCAGTGCATATGGGTTTGTAAAACAGTGGCCTCCTATAAGATCTCTTTACCTCTAAACTAAGTGAGCCTTTCCCCAAAAATATTCTTGCATGGATAACACAGTTCTTCAAATGCCTTATCAGCTAGAGCCTAACTGAGAAATGCAGTCTGCCTGAGGCAATTCTGGTATTTTCTATGCTCTTTCATCCAGAACTGTGAGGAAAAGCAATGATGGAGAATGAGAGGGACCTATTTGCTGTTGGCTGACATGACGCTGTCTGCCTGTTCTGCAGCAAGACATGGTGGGGTTTGCAGTTCCCCAGCCCCACTCGTACTGAATTCAGCCTCAGCTGGCCTCCCCTTCATGGTGTGCAGTGTAATCCCCCATCACAGCCTCAGTGCAATGTCTTGTGAGAAAGAAAACTCTGTGAGGTACTGAGTGACTGGCATGGATGAGATATGGCTGTCGATTCCAAGCAAGCCATTTCACTTCACTTTTCCCAAAGGGAAGATGCTGCCAAAATCAATCTGTATCCTCAAAAGGTTCCCATCTTCACACAACTCCATTTTCCAGTGAGAAAAACTATTGATTTCCAGCAGATCCCTAGCACAGCTCACCTTGGACGTTTACAGTCTCCTCTGTGCTCCCACTGGAAGGGCTAATATACAACTCATGTTCCTTCCAAGGACTGAAGACTCTCAGATTTCTCTGCAGTGACGTTTCTTGATTAATATTATGAGTAGCACTAGGTAAGGGTTGATTTACATGCCGAGCTCAATAGCAGATTTAATAAAATACTCTGTGCTTTCTAGCTGGAGCACCCGGGGTGCAATTTTATTGGCCTGTTAGGTCACTGGCTGCCTTTTACACACACCTTTTACACACACATAAAAATGGCTTATAAGTGTGACTATGTATACACACAAATATATGTACACAGGCACGTTTATGTATGTATGGATACACATGTGACCCTTATACACACATTTTACTTAGGAAAAATGTTTGGCATACTTATGGCTTCCTGTTTCTTTACAACTGAGTGGGCAGAGCAGTAAGTGTTGAAGCATGCAGTGACCTTGCTTAAATTCACAAACTTAAGTGCAACTTTCAAAGCAGTAAGAAAAGGCCTGCTTCTTGATGTGGTTTGTTTTGTTTAACTTCCAAAGCATGCCAATTGGCTGAATCAAGAACAAGCTGAGCAGAAGCCACAGGGTGACTTGAAAAGCAGAGCCAAACAAAAAGCAAAGAAGTTCAGTTCATGTGCTATGTATCTACAACTTGTGAGCTCTTTGCGCTCTCACTTCTTTCTCATCATCTCCCACTCGTGGTGCAGCACCTGCTAACTGCTACCCCCTCACTGCATTTACCAGAGCTGTCACAGTCTTGCTGATGTGTGGGTGGTGGCTGTGTAAGGGGGAAGACGGTAGGGGAGTTTTGGGTGGGTCTTCATACCAGGTCGGGTACTGGGAGGGAGGTGCCTGTTACAAGAAACTGAGGCACATGGTCCTGTGCTGAAATCTGCACGGGAAATTGGACCTAACCAAACACTCACCTCCACCTGGAAGCTAGAAGTACATCTTGCAGCTGTTGGTCCCTGCAGACAGTGCAATGGAAGAGGTTTTTTTGCTTATTGAAGATGGAGATCTCCTTGGGCTGCTGTTTCTTTTCCTCTGCTGTGCTTAGTTCAGGCTCCCTGAAGGCCTGCTTGCACTCAGGCACACAAAGAGAAGGGCTGATCTCCCTTTTTGTTCCCAGGATCCAGTCCTGTGCCTTTCATTTACCTACTGGTTTGCATCTGACACTTTCTGGTATGGCAGTACTTGCGAGCAGGTGATATTTATAAATAAATTTTAGAAGAACAACAAGCACTTTGTCATAATGTCATTATTTTTTTGCTGCTTGGGGGTGGGTGGGAAAGAAGTTGTAAATATTCCCTGGCTTTCAGCGAGCAGGAAACAGACTGTCCCCAGCTGGTGGGTTGTGCTCAGTGTGTCAGTTCCTGACTCATTTCAAACTCCACAGCCACTTCATAACTTAAGCATTTGGGTAGTTCTTTAAAGCAAAAGAAAGGTGTTGTTCCAGCCCAGTGGAAATTAGTGAAGGAGATTTTAAGAACTTAATAATTGTGTTATTAATAAATCATCAAAGAGAGGCATCTGATCAGCTCACCTTGCCCTGCCAGCTAGCTGAACCGACTTCCACTCCTGCTGTGCTGCAGGTTTGCAAGCATCACCTCCTGGCAGCAGGGAGTAGCCCAGAAGGAGTTGATGGATAAGGCTGCTGTGCGAGATGTCGCTCAGATCATAGCTGCAAGCTGACCCTCTGAAGCAGAGTGGTTTGGACTCTACCCGAGATCACTTTGCCAAAATGCCCTGGATGCTCCTACTCACTTCTGGGCCAGCTTCCAGGAGAAGATGCCTCTGAGGGGAGCACAGGCTTCCACTGGCCCACAGCACTGGGGAGCACTGGTCACTGAAGGGGTCATGCAACACTCCATTTCTAGAGGAATTTTCCTAAATGATTTCTTTAAAAAATTCTTTAAAGTGATTTTCTCATGCAAGTTTGGACAATGCATTAGAAAAGCAGATCCCATCTTCTCTAGAAGCTCTTGTGAACAGAGCAAGTAAGGGAAATTAAAAGTGATGGGCAATGCAAAGAGACATTTAGCACCTGACTCACCATTTTGCTGAAGATGCAGCTCCTGAGAGAACCAGGGTGAGAGCAAGCTGCTCTTGTACATCCTGAATGGCCTGTGCTATTCACCTAAGGAAATCTCATCCTCTCAGAAATGAAAGTTTTCCTTAAATGCAATCCATCAGTACCTACCTAGAAATTCCTCCTTTCTGTATCAAAACTCTCCCTTATTAGAAAAAAAAGTAGAACATCAAAAGCCATAATCTCCTCCCTCCCAGTCTTCCATGCATTAGGATATTTGTCTACACAATCTACTGAGAAAGATTCAGCACTGAACACTGCTCCTAATGCAGCGGTGGAGCACGGCAGTACCTGTCTTACCCATGGAGACCAGGCATATCTTGCTGTATGGGAAACAGCAAGTCTTCCAGCTCTAATGTTTTGTTTTGTTACTTGTCACGGTGTGTTAGCATGGGTTTTGTCTCAGCCTTCTCTGCATTTTACTCTGCAGGTCCCAAAGGCTGCTGCTTTGTGGAAGGACATTTGCCAAAGTCTGAGCAACTGGGACTGCAGGATAAAAGCTACCAACAATCTAATTCCTCTGAAGGCAAATGTTCAAAGAACCAACAGGTCCTAAGTACCTGTTAAAACAAAGTGATGAAATGTCCAAGGGGAGGATATGTGACCAAGTTCTAGTATTGGTTATGTAACATAAATCCAAAAGAAGTCCACATACTTTGTTCTCCATGTCATTAAATCCACATACCTGAAACTATTTAAGTCCTTTGGTTTTTTAAGCTTTTTTCTAAATGACTCGCAGTCATTTGGACCCGATTCTGCTTTCACAAAGCCTGGTGCGTGTGATGAGAAAAAGCATGGAGTTGTGCTAGAAACAAGTTTTCTGTGTTAAAAAATCAAATATTAGATCTCTTTCTTATACAGATATGATTGTTTCAGCGTAGTTTCACATATAGATTCAGGAGACAGGTAAGACAAAATAATAGATTTTTTTCTCAGTTTGGAATAAAATTTCATTAAAAACTACTTCTTCGCCTTTGGTTGTGGTGAAATTTTGTGCGAGAGAGGGGAATAACAAAGCCCCAGCCACCAGGGACTAGCATGCTCATCTTGCACAGTACTTGTTTCTCTGATCGTCTGGGTCCTGACTGTAGAGACCAAGCAGGACTAGAGGTCATGAGTGTACTGTGCACAGCTGAACACAGACTCCTTTCCAAGGCCCACAGAAAACCAGAAACCACCTCCGTTATTTTTTGCCTGCAGATGTTTTTGCTTATTTCTAGCATGGACAAGACGTAGAATCTGAGATTTTGTCTTTTTTCTCTGATTAACATCTCTCCACTCTTTCGGTTCACCCACCACTGAGTCCCCGAGTATTGTGCTGGTAGGAGAATGTCGCACCTTTCCCCTGCTCCCCTGACTCTCTTACGGTTTTTCCTGATGCTGTTGAGGCAGTGCTCTGCACCCTGCACAGCTGCTAAAATGAAAAAAAAGAGAAAGAAACAAACTGCAGAGGTCTAATACAAAACAGGCAGCATGACGAAAAATACCACATTTATAGATTCATATCTTGTGCCTAATTCAAATCTATTGGAGAACAGCCCGCAAAGGGAAATGTGCACAGAAGACTTGTCCAGGTTGGCTGCTGCACATGTTGCTTTCCATGGTTTTCAGGCATTGATGCTGCCAAAGCATGGCAGCTGGGCATCCTCATACTTTCACCTTCTAATCACTAACACTCCCTGCTGCTAGTGACAGATCCCAGCAGCACTGCAGGGACTCACCCTCAGTGCTTCAGATGGCTAGACAGAAAAATTGGTCTTCTGCTCCTCTTGAGTTTGACTCTCCCAAACCATGGTCTTGAGACGCCATTCGAATTGGTCCAAAAAAGTAACCTCTTTTTCCTGAGAACTGCTGATGTTTTGTCATTGGTTTCCATTAGTAATTGTCTCAGGGGAAGTCAGAATATCATAACTTCTTGCCGGAAGACTATTTCCACAAAAATTATTTGATTTGGGAATATATTTAATTTCAGAAAGATAAAAACATCTACTTTTGATGTTACTCTGCTGTATTATATTATTAGATCATATTTGGAATGGTGAAGTCAAAACAAGACATTTTACCTTATCAGAACTACAGGTTTCAAGATTATGAAAACCGAATAATTGAGCACCATCGAGAGATACTGAGAAAGTCACCTGAGAGCATTCGGACTTTCCCACTAAAATTTAACCAGCATGGCCATGTTCCCACTGAATGTTTGGGTTCCAAGAAAAGCAGTCTGACAAACACATTTTTGTCCAGATCTACTTGCTAGAGAGCAGACAAGAATAATCCTCCCTCTGTTCTTTCTGCTGCCTGCCCTGCCACAGGATGGTGGGATTGCTGGTTGGGAGGCGTCTGTACAGACCCCCAGAATAAGCACGCATAGGTGCCATGGGGCAGAGCTGGAGGAGTGGGATGGGCCCTAGGAGTGATTTCTTCCTGTGGAGCGTGCCCTTCACATGAAGACTGAGAAGCTCCCCAAGGGGAAGGAGGTGCTTGAGAGCAACAGAGGAAGAAATAATGCTGGCAGGACTTGAGATTGTTTATCTGCCGATCAATATCTGAGAATGATTCCCTAGCAAAGTCGAATAAGCTGAAGAGTGGCAAATAAAATAATGAACAGCAGCTAAGTAATAACTTGTCAGAAAATTCAGAGGTGATAAAGAATTTTCTGCCAGAGCATTTATGCAATTAAAAACAGTTTTCATTAAATTGAAGTTTCTCAGGGGAAGTTTGCAGAGTTTTGTACTATCCGCTGGGAGTAAAGATCATAGTGCAAAGATTTCAGATTAAATCAACCTGCTATTGATTTAATTGATGAGCCTGTCCAAGCTCCCAGATTCTTCTTCATGCTCTCTGTCTTTTATGAGCTAGGTGCAGTGGGGAAACTGTAATCCCCATGAAGCACCTTTGGCTGACATATTCCGACAAGTCATAGGTGGGCTACAACAGCAATGCAGCACAGGAGATGTAGTCCAGCCTGGGAAACCCAGGATGGGGTGGACTGCTGGACTACAACTCCTGTGAGACACTATGACACGTAGGCAGATCCAATCCTCTGTCAGTCTGAGCAGAACAAATCGTCATTTCCTGACTGAATTCTTTCCAAACTGTCCATTCCAGTGCTACTCAGACTTTTTCTGCCCTGCTTTGGAATAAAAACAAATGTCAGAGTATTAGGTATCTCTGCCTCTTTCTCCTGGATGAAAGTGTAATTTTCAAGCAGCTGTGGGTACTGGGCGGAGGAGTGTCTGTGTGCAGCATGTGAGCCACACGCTTCCAGCCTCACGCCCTGCTCCGTATGCTTCCCTCTGGCAGACCTTGTCACAGAGCAATGATCCCTTTGTGGGTTTCACAGAGAGACAGAAACGGGGTGGAAACGTTGTACAATTTGCTTCTGTGCTCTGTGAGGATTTTCTGAAGAGTGTCCAGATTGCTCATTTCAATCATCTCCCCTTTATGCATTGATGTTAAAGGAAACCAGAAACTGGAGATATTCATGTCACGAGCATTGGGTGGCTTTTATGCCTTCTCTTCCAAGGCAGCTAGATTTCTGAAGGCCAGATGGCCACTCTGAGATACACTGCTGTAAATCATGAGCATTTCTCCAGTCCTGCAGTGCAGAGCAAGCAGAATCAGGCCAAGACACAGGATTGTTGGGGACGTAGCTGGGGACTTCCATTTTTTTGCAATTAGGTGCTGGCACTGGGAAAGCCCTGAAGTCACCATGGTCTCTGGGCAACAGATAAAGCTTTTGTTTTTGCACAGACAAAAGACAGAGCAGGCCAAACCAACACAGAATGTGTGAGCACTGGGAAGTCTGATGAAAGGTGATACAGAATGTCCAAAGTCAGCAGCAAATAATATGGCAGCAGGAAAGAGAAATCTTAAAGTATTTGAAAGTGAGGAAGGAGGGAAGGGAAGAGGAGGGAAAGGAGGGGAGAAGCCAGGATGGCTGGGCGCCCGAAACAGTGATACATGGGGTGAGCACTGCTAAGACTCACATGGGAGCAAGCCACGTGGGAACTGTGCAGAGTGAGCTGCACAGCTCAGACCTACTCATCTCCTGCCTGCAGAGCATCCCTGTCCAGACTTTATCTCTTGTGACTGAATGACTGGGAAGATTTGCTTCTCCTTGTCACTTCTCCATTATCTTTCTACATCACTCCAGCCCTCCAAGGAACTGAAATACTTTCTGTTAACCCAATCTCATATATGGTGAAAGAAGTGAATGTGAAGTTAGATGATCTGTATTTCTTTACTTACTTGACAAGCTATCCTGCATCTGGTGTGATGCTTGTCCAACACCCAACAAAGAGACAGACACTTGCATTCCTTGCAACATGCATGTTCGGTTAACAGCCCAGCAGACTGAATCTTCGACAGTGAGATCTATCAGGTAGGGACTGCCTTATCATTCTGCGTTTGTGCAACTCCTGAACAGTGTGGCCTTGAACCAATTATAACAATAATGGACAGAGAGAAAATCAAACTGGGAGATGGGATGCAAGAGTAGGGGAGTGCAGGCTTGTACAATAAAGACATTGTGGAAATGCCCTTGGAATTCCTTCCCCTTCTTGGCAAGACCAGATGTCTGCTCCGGTGATCCCAAGGGGCAGGGAAGGGTACCAGTCCCTCAGTAACAAGGCTGGGGTAGAGTGCTTAGAAGGCAATAGTGCAGGTAGAAGAATCACTGGGACTATCAGGTTGAGAAAAGCACTGAAAATTACTATGAGGACCTTAATTGTGAATGTGGACACTTAACATGATGGTAGTCATCCAGCTGCTTTTGTGGCTGTAGGTCTGACACAAAAGGCTTGATTCCTGTTTGCATTCATAGTATTTCTATTTTGAAAGAAAAAAGTATTATTTCCTCTCTTTTTCCTCCTTCTTTTCCAAATATTTTGTGCAGAAATATTTTACTAATGCTCTGGCCTATGAGAAGGCTCTAATTTAGAAAACATGAGCCAGGCTATCCAATGGGGCTTGGCATTTGCTCACGTAAGTAGTCTTCCCTTTGTGTAGGAATTGTGCACTGTATTTTGTAGTATTTTAAGTGTCTCTCTGGTGCTCAGAGGCAAACAAACAGCAAGTGCTAGATATTAAACTTATATTGGGTTTATGTATTGCTGTGGTACTGCGTATTGAACAACTGGTAATTCGGGTTTTGTTACACCCTCTGCACAGCATCCAAGGAGTCCTTTTTTTCAGATTTGCTGTTTTTCCAGGCAACACACAAACATGTTTCACCACAGCCAAGACCTTCTTCCAGGCACTGCAATAAATCATGCAGCGTGCCAGGCAGCTGGAAGTGATTGCAGATCTTTGGGGTGGAAGGATCACATGCGTTTTTGCGGTTTCAGTCAGCTACAGCAGTGTTTTAAACCTCTGTCCTTCTGTTCTTAGGTTGTGTTCTTCCACCTCTTGACAGACCGTGCTAGACTTCACCCTCTGCTCAAGCCACGGTGGTCTGGCTTGGGATTGCCAAAAGCCTAAAGCACACTTTTGGTCTCACAAAGCCAATGCGTCAGGGTTCAGCTCTCTGTTTGCAGGCAGTGGGAAGTAAGCAATAACAGGTCACCTTTTTCCCTCGGCACCTACCGTGAGGAGCGGCTGGCTGTAGAGGGAGGCACTGGAAGGCATGTGAGCTGAGGACATGCTGGTGTGCCAAAGGGTGTTGCTGGAGCAGACAGCAGAAGACTGAGCAGACTTCACACTCGGGAATGAGCGCAAGAGCGTCAAACAGCCTGGCAGCAGCATTCTGGTGGCTCCCCTCAGAAAGGGCCCTGGATCCTGCTCTGACACAGTGGCTGCAAAGGACAGAAAGGAAATGCCCTACAAAGGAAGAAACTCAGATGGGTCCTACAAGAGAAGATCACCAGTATGAGCACTCCTGCCAGAAGGGACCCATGTGAGCAGACCCCCCTCTCAGAGTGAGGGGGATGCATGGATCAGGGACAGCGTGTGACAGGGCTGCAGCCTCTGCCCCTCCAGCTGGAGGGCAACCTTCATGACCAAAATTAGAGGCCTTTTACTCCAAGTCTGTCTCCTGTGTAACAGCAGGAGCTATCCTCAGCCTCAGTCCAAGCAGTGTTGGGATGGCTGATGATGTACTGGTGTTATTAATCACAGGCAGGCTGAGGAATGCTCCCTTGGAACTGGGGCTTTCTGCATATGGATTTCTGAGGCCAGAGCGATCATTAGCTCATCTCGTCTGACCCTACTGGTAAAAGAGGCAAGACAACTTCAGCCCGTGTCTCCTGGGAGCCCAGCAAGCTGCATGTGGCTAACACCACAACAGTGTTCAGCCCCACTCTGAAGACATAGGAAGGATTGGGACTTTCCCCCCCTTTCTTGGGGAATGTGTTCCAAAGGCTAATCAGTTCCACACTCAGAAATCTGTTTTCAGTTTGAATTTCTCTGGCTTCAACTTTTAGATCTTGGGTTTTCGCTTTTTTTTTGTTTTTTTTTTTAATTTTGCTTTTGCTAGTCTCAAAGCTACCTATTTGTTTTGTCTGAGGGACTCTCAGGGCGACTGGAGAGCAAGTAGCTTTATAAAACAGGGAGATGCTCACCAGAAGCTAGGACTAACCCTCGTCATGTAGCATCACAGCAGCTCCGGGGTAACGTCCTCAGTGGTAACATCGCCAGCTGGTCCCAAGAAGCAGGGACATTTCCCATGCTTTCTTCTCACCTATACCACTCCAGGGCTTAATAAATCCAGCCCATAATCAGTGTCAGGATGGCTGAGACCATGAATGCAGCTGATTTCCTTCAGCTTGCTAATACTGGAAAGCTGCCTATGAAGAGAGCCAGATGTGCTAATGAGGTGGGTTCACCTCTAATTCCTAGGCAGTTCATGGATACAGTGCCATCATGCTTTGCTGAGGAAGTAGGAACCAAAACATTCACATTCTAGAGAAAATTAATGATGAAAGTCATAGAAATGTGCTTCACAAAACATGGGGCCTTTCCTTAATATTAATGCGTAATTTTGTAGCTAATTACCCCTGATGCGTTTCCCAGTGGCCTGGGAATCTCTCACAGACCATCTGTACTCACAATTACCTGCTCAGTTTTTCATAATTTCTTACTAAATCATCACTGGATTTACAAAGGGATCATTAGTCATTTGAGTTTCCTTTTCCCATTTTTTGCATCTGTTAATTTGCCTTGTGTCAATTTGGCCAAGAAATATTTATTAAATAAGAAGCTCAGTAAGGCTCAAGCACTGTTTTGCTGTTATGAGATATTAAATTATCCCTAATCTTTTCTCCAGCCAGAGCTGTACGTGGGGCTGGGATTCACCTGTGTTGTTGCAGTGGATGAATAGAGGAGGACTGGCATGTCGGAGCAGAGTGGCTGTGGAAGGAGCAGGGTGACCTGAGGAAACGCTTTCCCCCTGCCACAGGGACTCAGAGATTGGGGAAGGCACTGACAAAAGCCATTTTTCAACTCACACTTTTGAAAGTCACAGCAAATTCTCTTCGACATCATCCAAGTTCGGATTATACCTCCAGGATCTCAGACCAGTCCTTCAAGACTCTAAAATCATTCCCCACCTCCAAACTGAAGGTTGACCCTGCTGTGTCCTGGGAAAACCAGCCCCAAGGAGGGGGTTGCTCACATCTGCTCTTCTGTCAAACGCATCCCTAGACATTCTTCAGGCCCTTCAGAGAAACCCTCATCCCTTCCCCAGCACAGATGATGATGGCATTCCTGTTGCTGCAGCAAAAAAAAATCTCACTCTTCAGTTCCGCTGAAGTCAACCTGCTGCAGGAGACAAATTGGTGAAAAAAGCAAAAGAAAAAAGAAAAGGAGTTTGGGCTTCTATTTAGGGACAAAGTGGCTAAGCCTCCTTTCCTTTTGAAGATGTCACACTTCAATCTGCTAGACTTCTGCTCCCTGCCAAACCCTATGGGCACTTTGCATTAGGTTTCCTGCAGAGTCTGAGTGCAAGGAGCTACATGGAAGCATCCTTGAAACTAGACATTTAAACTACATCCAAATGCTTTTTCTGATGGGAAGCTTCTAGCTGTTGGTATGTGAGCAAAAAAAATTAAAGCAAGGAATTATTTCATTTAGTTAGACATTTTTATTGAGAAAATTTTAAGTGCATACACATTTATGGGAGAAATTACAACAATATAAAAGTGTTTATTTTTGAAATATTCTATGAAAGGAGTAATTTCAAAAGCATAATAAAACTCCTCCATAAAAGCTGCCTTACAGGAACACAACTACAAAACCCTTTTCACATTATTTGGGAAGATATTTCTTCATACTTAATAAAAATATAAAGTACAGTATTTACCACATCCTGACAACACTGAGTTTTTAAGCAGTGGAAGACGGGAGGTTCATGCAGCCCTTTCATCACGATAAATGTCTTCTTCTCTGTGGCCACCGGAGTTTCATGTTTGCAGACAAAGCTTTTCTTGGTGAGAAGTTGGTAAAGGAAAAAAATCAGATTTTAGGTGATGAGTTCTCAGAAACCACTGGTTACTATAAATCACATCACTCTAAACACATTGTCAGAGAAAAGAAGGACCCTCTAGATGCTAACAAAGGGAAAACAGCAACAAAAACTTCTATAGGAACTGCATTTTCAACAAAATGTGTATATTTATCTTGGAATATAGCCTTCATTGCAAAATGAACAGTCAACTTTACTCAAACACCTTAGCTAAAAACACATCAAAAATTCACCCTTCATCCTTCTCAGGCAGAATTCAGGTAAGATATTTATACATACAAGTGTAAAGCTAGTATAAATAAAAACTTGGCACGGCAATAAATACCATCTATTTTTCTTTAAAAAAAATAAACCAACTTCAGGATTTTGACAGCTGCACTTTGAAAATACCACACGTGACAATTTCACATTTATGGAAGCTGCTTTTTCAGCACCAGTTCAGTGCTATATCTTTTCCCTCCTTCTCTTCACGTGTGGTCCCTACATCACTCCCACCTGACCACACTCCCTTTCCCCAATTCTGTCTTTGGTCAACGGTTAAAGGCAGAAACAAATATCTCGTGCTCTCTCCGAGCGGGTTTCTGCTAGTGCTGCTCCTCAGCCCGCTAAGACCATGGTGTGCACAGGAGGAACAGCGTGCGATGCACAGGGTAGCACAGGGAACCTGGGGCAGCCACAGGGCTGATTTCTCCAGTGTGAAGGGCACGGCTGCTCTTCCCAATGCATCATGCAAATAATGTCAGGCAAACAGCAAAGCTTCCTGTTCAAGGTTGAATTTTGGTCTAAAGCAAGAGAAAGCTTTTATCTGGTTCTCACTTCAGTCTCCAGTTACTCCTGGCCAGGTCTGTGCTCAACCTTTCCCCAAGTGAGGGAGGGCCATGGTGCTGCCCCCTCCAAGAGCAGCCCCATACCCTGAATGGTCTTAGCTACTGAGTAGTGAATCGTCACCAGCACAGCAGTGATAGGGCCCAGGCAACAGTGTGAGTCTCAAGAAATGCCAGAGGCAGGCAGCCCACAAGGCACCCACACAAGCACCTGGCTGTGAGCGTTCCCTAGCCTTGCAGGGAGTCCCTTTCCTTCTGGCTGCTACTCATGCATTTCTCTCACGAGCAAATGCCCTTCCTTTAGTACAGTCTACCCCTGCAATGCCCACTAGTTTGCCCCAGAAGAGAAGGATGACAGGTGACCCCATTTCCTGCAGTTCCTGTACTACCTCGCTATACTCTCCAGAGCTATGACCCCAGGCTTTGGCCAGGGTCCTCCAGCACTGCCCAGCTCAATGCTTCTGTCAAAGTAGTCTGTCTGCCCAGTCTGTAATGTGGGGCTGGCATGTGCCCAGAGACCTTGCCCTGCTCACGCTGTTCCCAGATGCACTCCCTGTTTAACAAGGATTGCAGCAGAGCACTGGCAAGGCCGTACAGCCACATCTACCCAACCCATGTATTCACTGGAAAGCAAATGTTTCCCCTAGAAATAAAATCTTCATGGCCTCTATTATTATCATGAGGAAGGTATGCTGTTGAATCAAAAACAGGGGATTCTTTAATTCTTCATTTACTCCTATGGGAATTGATCAGACCTCAAACTGTCCTTGGATGGGAAGCATGTGTGAAGAATGCACCTTCCCAGGTGACAAGGACAAGCTCCATGTCTATGTCATTCTTGGCTTTGACACTCACATGTTTGCCTCTGGCATGTTGCTAGCAATTGCAGGTGCGTGTGTGGGGACAGGAGAAGGACCCAAGGATATAAAGTAGAGTCCAAGGTAGACACAAGAAACCCTAGTTTTCTTACAAAAGTTCTGAGAGGTCCTGATCCTGCTCACATGAAATTAACACTCCAGTTCTCATTAAGTACAGTGGTACCAGACCTTTCAAAACAGAGACACAATATTCTTAAAGCACCAGGCTGGTAATAGAAGGAACAGTAGAAGGAATGTTAAAATCACAGAAACATACATTTTAGGCACAGCAGTTAGTTTCTGCTTTAAACCAAACGAGGTGATGTGGTGCCAGTGGAAGCACTCTCTGTAACAGTACTGTTTTGCAGAGAGGAAAATACTTACAAGAATTTTACCTGAATCCACATGGAAATAAGGTGGTCCCTGGCTAGTCAAAGTGCCTCTTTGACACTAAAGATGCCTGCCACATAAAGCAGTGCTTAGTGAAAAACCCTTCTCAGTGTGCCCAACTCAGGCTGCAGAGAAGAGGGAAGATTTCTTTTTAAGTAACCAGCTCAAAAAAAATACAGTCTTGCAACATTTTTTGTTTACAATACATACAAAGATACATACAAACACAAGGACTGTGATGCACAAATGTGCTTCCTCACGGAACCCGGTGTGCAGCATAACATGGTTATAGCAGTACTGCAGGTGTCTTTCCATACACTACGCAGCAAAGATAAGGCGTATACAGGTAGAAATCAGGAGAAAGAAATTTCTGGCTGAGAGACGGGATGGGTGCAAGAAGTGGTACCTGTCCCTGGGCATACTTTGTAAAGGAAATTGCAGAGGCTATCCTGTTCACCAGCAAACAGGGCCATGACCACTGGTGAATGGTGAGCGTTGGCCTTCACTTCCACACCGGAGAAACACCACTCCTTCCACAAACTGAGCAGACCTTCTCTTGCCCCAGGCATCTGTTTTCTTCAAAGATATGGCCAGACATCCTCTTTTAGCTGTCTCTGGAAGAATCATAGATGTTGCTGCCCTCGGGTACATGTGACTGTTCAGTAGCGAATGCTGCAGCATTGTTGGTGAAGGGTCACGTGAATGTATCTCCACCTACTTCAGTGCAAAGTCAACCAGGCAAGCTGAAGCCACCTCCTGTGGATGGGTGGGAAAAGACACCTGGTGCGTGGCAGCATATCTGACTCTTCCAGCAACTTGCAACATGATTGTGTGGTTAGACCTTTAATAACCTATTCTTTTTTGTGCTAAAGTCTGTCATCAAAAACACAGGAACATAGGAAATGCCAGGTGACATCAGATCAGTGCTGTGCCTCCTAACACACGCAACGACTACAAACCAGGCACTAGCACCTTGCAATATCAGACATGCATTGACGCAGATGCTCATAACTGTCACCAAGGTCTCTGATCTTCACAGAAGGGCTTCACACCTGTAGCCCTGAATTTAATACCTATGAAAACCACCCATGATAATGCTGTCCACTTTCATCAATGTCTGATGGTTTTTAGCCTTCCTATGTTCTTGTCCTCGATGACTTCTGGAGGCAGAGAATTCCTCCACTACTTACACAACATCATCGCACTGTACAGTTCATGTCCTTCTAGGTTTAGAACTCCAGGAGACTTGCATGAACCAAAAGAAAGTTAAATAAAGCAGGACATCTACATAGCAAAGGAAGTAAAATCTTATATAATAACATAGGGTTAGTTTAAACACATATCTGCTCTCAGTGCTAGATAATCAACCTGTATAAAAACATATTTTTCTCAAATAGTTACATCTTACTTTATAAAAAATAGCACCGTGAAAGCAAGCCAATTTGTGCAAAAAAAAAAAACCACCAAAAAAAAACTCCAAACAAAAAAATCTTTGGAAATGCATGAAGCGTTGCTTTTGTGCTGTATGATAACAGTGAAATGTATTCATTCCCTAATACTGGTTATCTGCTCTCTGGGTCCTACAGTAAGAAATCCTGTAGACGGCTTACAATGCTTGCCTCTTACATCTTGAACCTCCTGTTGATGAAGAACAGAGTGAAACACTATTAAAGTTTATTTCAGTTGAAAAAGCTTTGATATCAGGCCTAGTCAAACAGCAAATCTGTGTCTGGACTAACCCAAAGCCATTTCTTTTGCAGCCCCTCCAACCAGTAAACCTTTTGGGGGAAGTTCTCCACAAGGAGCTACTGGGACCCAGCAGGGCAAACCCAGTAACGGGAGTTATTCTGGGCAGATTGTGCTCATCACAGTTAGTAAGGCATTCAGAGCTAACATAGGAGGAAGGCTGACTAGGAAGCTTACTCTGGACTTGAAAGCCACAGCACAGAATTATTGGTGGGTGAAGAGACTCAGCAAAAATACAGCAGGGAAAGGAGGGAAATCATATGTGAACAGCCCCAGTAGTGGAGCAAGTGGCACTGGGAATGACTCCTCTACCTGCCCCTACCTCATGGGTCTGCTTGAGATCATGGACTACAGCTCCTCAGGGGTCTACAAGGGTGTCAGCTCTCTGCGAAGATGGAGGAACACAGAGGACAACCCATGCTCTTGCTCTTGGTGTTCAGCTCCCACCATGGGGTGGCTAGAGAGCAGAGGCCTCTGAGCATGCTGCCCAGCTAGAAACCATCCCCATGGCCTCCCTGCTCTGGGCTCTCACCTGCTGTGAGCAGCTGGGCAGCACATCACAGCTCATGGTGACCAGCTGCCCACTGAAGGTCGGCTGACTGAGGGCAAGCAGCCACACGCTGCATGGTAAACGTGTGAGGCATTAAGTGCAGAGGTAGTGAATACAGGGTAGGAGGCAGACAAATCAAGTCTCCCATGTTCAGTGTGAGCATGGTACCCAGGAGAAGTGGTGAGTTAGGCATCACAGCAAAGTGCAAGTGTATTGTGTGCAGGGTTCACTCAAAACAAGGAGCCAGTCTGTGCTGGTGGCATCCAGGTTTTGTCTGAAGTGACCCCTACTCCTGCTCCAGGCTAATCGGCCCTTCATGATCTAGATGAGGTCACTAAGACTGAGTTACAAGTGTCAGAGGGTAAACACCAGGTATTCAAAACCCCTGATGTCCCATCATGTCTTGCCTAGCCTAAAAGACCAGAACAAACATCCCTTTCAATGTCTGCTGGGAACAAAGACTGTGTGGCCACAGCCAAAGACAGTTGTGGCTACTCTTCGTAAGGGTAGCCTCGGAAAACTCATCCAGGCATAAAGCAGCATCAGCAAAATTTTTCTCTTTGAAAATATCCTTTGCAATATCCCACACCAGTAACCCTACTTCTTTTGGTGCAGAAAGGCAGGACACACCACCCAGGTAAGAAATAAACAAATGTGACATCCAGAGCATTGGCATATGTAAGCGACACTGTTCTCTGGGACTGGCCTAGCATCTCCCATAGAAGAGATGTCAACCAGTCACTACTGCATCAAGTCCTGTTGTCACCACCCAGTGGTGCATAGGTCATCAAAAAATACCAGTGACGAATTCCCACCTGTTATTTACAGTTTAACTCTGTCAGTTTTGTATTGGAGAAATATGGCCAGCTAAAAGTAATAGGGCTTCCAAGCCTTTACCTTGCTTTTGACTTTGGCTTTGCTTCAGAGTTATTTTGGCGTCTTTGGGTATCCATTTTCCCACCTCTAAAATGGGAAAGTTTTCCCACCTCTGTTGTGGATGAACTTTCCCCTTTGTTTAAGAGTTTTATCTTTACAGTACCTCTTCGCAGGGAGGGTACATCTGTTATCCTCAACAAATATATGAAAAAATAGAGGTCTGGGTAGGCTAATATATTTGCCCGAGGTCACATAGGATGGACAGGGGAAGAGCAGGGACTTGAACCTGAGGTATCCCAGCTCAGAAACTAATGCCTCCTACCATTCTTTCTCCCTGGAGACTTTAGTGGTGTTGCACGGGAAGGGCAGAGTGGGCCCCGTTTCTTCTGTTGCTTTTTTTTATGAGTGCGATGACGTGGTCTAAATTAAAAGAAAAATACAAAAAGACTGCCATGAATTATCCACATACAAAGGCCTTATTCACATTTATTCTATGGTCCCTTCACATCTTGCTGACAGGGTGCAAATGAAGATACCATCCCCTTTCGCATACCCTCTGCCTCAGAGGAACACTAGGCAAATGAAAGTGCCCTGGTGACAGGACATTTTCAAATTTTGAGGCCAGAACAACTCCTATCCCCAAAAGACCAAAGCCTCCCCAAAATGCCTGCTAGGACTTGTTAGCCAGGAACCTCACCATCCACACACATTGTATTCCTAGAGGTACAACAAAAGCAGAGGCAGTTTGGACTTCCAGATTCCCACCCAGTATTCCCACAGACATTAACAACAACTGGTGGCTTACTCTGTGGGATTTATGGGCATCCGGTGCCTTCAAATGAAGCTGTGAAGATGTTTGCCTTCACTGTCGCCCACCGTGTGGGGTATTCACCCAACACACACTTGGCAGAGTACCAGGAGGTAGTCGTTTTGGCATCCTGTACTTGTTTACACATGCGGTCAGGAATTAGGACGAGATGCCATACCAGGGTTTACAAGTGCTATGGAGGAAGGCAGCAGCAGGACTTGGCTCCCCTCACAGCTAGCCCTTAGAGTTTCCCTTCTATTCTCCCAGTAGGCTCAAAGGAAAGGTTTTTCCTATTTGACTTCGTTATCTTCTCCAGATTCATCAGCTCTCTTGTCTGTGCCAGTAGTAGCTGCTGAGCTTAACAGATTCCAGCATTTCAGGCTGAGGGAAGTTCTGAGGTGGGACTATACTAATGTGACAATGGACAGGCAAGGATCATTCTCTGGTCTCTGTCTACTCTGCAAGGGACTGATTTTGCATATCCTTGCATGAAGGGGAGAAGGGAAAGGCAGTCAATGTACTGTAAATTATGACTAGGATTGCCTGTGATAAAGGACTTGTTAGCTATTTCAAGAAAGGATTGATTTGCCCCTTGTCTATAAAATGGATGAATGTTGGATGATGTTGGCCACAGCAGCTGCACAATGATTTTTAAAGCCAGTTAAGGAATTTGGTTTCCTGATAGCCTGAATGTATTTTACTGATGTGTCATCAGTGTGTATATTACATGGAGATGTGATGAATATAAAGCAATAATAAAGGCTAAGCAGAATTAGTGAGCAAAATAATTCCCTACTAAAGACCTTCTCTGGCTTCACAATAAACTGTATTGGACTACGTTATTCTATGAACTTTTCCTTGCCCTTAGCTGCAGATTGTAACACAGAAGATACTTTTATATTGAAGAACTGATATAGATTTAGATGTCTTGACACTGTGGATTTTACTGAAGCAATTACAAGAGCCCTTTCTACAAAACGTATTGATTTTATTCCAGAAAAATAAATTCCAATGTACAATTGGGTTTTCATAACATGAAACAGTTAGCCATTTTATTGCTAGTGCATATAGGGTAATGTCACATTTCATACAATTTCAGTACAAGTGAAAAAATATAATATATGGCTGATTGAAATTGATAGCTACATTAACATTTATAGTTCTATATAGATTTATTTTACAAGCTGTTAGTAGTTTAGAGGGATATCAGTGTTTTAAACTACCAACATTCATATGGCTCCAATTCAAATATATGAATTGTTTGATGCACTATAAATATATTCCAAAGTACATTTCACTGAAGAAGTCAAAGCTGTGCACTAAAATATATCAAAAACATGCCTTGTGAAAATGCTACACACAGAGTCCTGACTGTCTGTGAAGCATGAAAATGCCACTGGTGCTAGCATTACTAGTTGAAAAATGAAAATAATGCCATGATTACAGGATTAGGTGACGGAGATAAATGCTTTCTGTCATCTTATTTCATAGAGCTGGGACCAAATTCTCTTCTGTTACTCAATGTAAACCAGGATGAAATCCACTAAATTAGCAGAATTGCTTTTGGATTAGTGCTAGGTAAACAAAACCCAGAATCTGGCTGGAGATCAGGTACGGGCTCACTGGTTTCAGTAGAGCTGGCCCCAGATCTTCCCCAGTGGAAGTGAGAGCAGAACGTGTTCCAGCTGAGCTGTTCCCCTAAGTCAGGCAGGCAGTATCAGAGCACATAATCCCACTTGCCCAACCCTACAAATTTCTTAAGGGCCTCCTAAATTTTAGGTCTTATGAACAGCACTAAGGGCTTCTTTGGGGATGACAGCAAACAGAAACTTAGGCAGGGGCTTGAGAATTTTTCCCAAGTTGGAAAAGAAAGTAGTCCAAGCCCCTAGGCTAGTCAGCATGGGCCACATCCTGCTCTTAGATTCGGTTGTGCCTAAATCCAAAGCCATTCTGGCAGCAGTAACCTGGATTACCTCTGGAGAGAATTTTTCCAAAGGACAAGAGGGCTGAGTGCTGGCAGCAAAGAAGGCACTGAGCATCAGATGAGATGGGAAGAGTTGTCAGGGCTGGAATCACAGTCAGTTTGTTACTTGGCTTCCTTCCCTCCTCCTCCTCACTCTTGGCCCAAGTGTGGTCCCCAAAGGACCACATGGAGGAATCTCTCTACCTCTGGTAGCATTTCTCCCCTTGCTTATTGTAAAAATACAGGTGAACACAGACTTTTTAACTCTACCCCTTGTTTGGCAGATGTATTTGCAAAGAAAACAGTGGAGGGCATTGAGCTACCCGTACTGCCTCACATCCGCCCTGGGGCCATACCCTTCCCCACATTTCTCCAGGAATGCATTGCTTTTGCAAACTACTGGATTCCAGCCCTGCCTTTACCCTACAGATGCAGCAAGGGTGAGACTCAGCACGGTTACTGAGGGGTGGGAATGAGGTGGCAAGGGTGGGAGGGGTACTGAGTGCACAGGTAGGCTTGCTGACTAAAATGCCACTGCTGGACCAATCGCAGGGGCCTGGGCAAGCAAGGAAATGCTTTGTACCATCACTTGTCTCATCTTCTGTCCCAGGAAGGCTGGAGCCCTCCCCTGCAGCTCAGCACAGATATGTTCTCTGTGCTGCTCTTGCTTACAGTAAAATTCAGCTGAGATAGGCTGGGTCCACCTCAGGGTAGCCATGATCATCCATTTTCAGGAGGAATAAAAGTAAATATTAAAAGTCTGAATTTGCCAACTATGGCTGGTTTTCCCCTGGCCTTTTGGGAGAGCCTTATTCATGGCAGTGCATGTAACCTTGGCTGATATTAACAGCACTCCACGCTGGCCAGCAGAGAAACAATTTTTAGCGCCAAGATCTCCTAGGCCTCAGCTGCCTGTGCAAACAGACCCCAGCGTAACATGGAGAAGGGGCTCCAAAGAAATGGGAACAATATAGATTTTGAAGTAACTCTAGTTTATCATGGGCAAGGGGGGACATAAAGGAAGCATTTTCCTTGGGAGAACGGCTTTTTTTAAAAAAGGATGAGCTGGGGACCCCAGAACAGATTCATCAGGATAGATTTTGCCTCAAACCCTGGCAAAACCCTTAGTTTAACATTTAGGATATACTAGAAGCTGTTGAGTTAATACAGACTAGGTCAACTCCAAACTCATCTTCAAAACAATATCTGATTCCACAAGTACTTTGTCCACATGGTGAAAGCCAGCCCTTAATGTTCTACCCTTTAATAACTCAGGATGTTAGCTGTTAAGTCCATTTGTCGCTTGCCTTACTTGTTTAAAGCTTTCTCCAGATACTCCTGGATCCACTTTAACTTGGGATCAATGCACACTTGCTTGCTGTTGCTCTTGAGCTTTGCACTGTGGAAGAAGAAAACTCAGAGTGAGTCTAGTGTGCAATGCTCCTCAGCCCACACCCACCACCCACCCTCGGATGCCATATTTTCCTTGGGTGTCAGTGCTGCTCTCAGTTAATCCATGAAGAGGATGAGTCGTCCCTGCCATCCTCAAGGCACCTCTTATAAATATCCCTGGTTTTAAAGCACTGGTACTGTCTGTCTCCTCTGATGCTGATTCTTGTGGTTTGTACTGGGGGTCCATGTTGGGGTGGGACATATAAAAAATTTTAATCTAAATTTTCCAATTCGTACCTGGGCCATTATGAATTCAGTGCCGACAACATCTAAATTTCATTTGGAAACACTGACATGGCAAACATAAGTCATATTTGCAAGGGATTAATTATTAACAACTTTCAGATTCAACCCAAAATAGAAATTTCACCTGTTTTGAGGACAGACACCAAACCATACCTCTTGGATGTTCTGAAAGGATCTGGTCACTCGTTAGCTTTTTGTTGTTATACAGGACTGAACTAACAGGTTGCAGGCAGGAAGACAACTGAAGTACCATATGCCAGAGGCAAGTTTTCCTGCGTGTATTCACTCAGTAAGGGAACAAAAGCAGAACCTCCTGAGGGGTTTCTCCTGGACATCCAAGAATTCCTTCTGAATTTGGTACTTGGGCTATCTGCATCTTTCATACAGAAGCAGTACAAATAGCTTTTCACCCGCATCAGCAGGTCTCACCCTCCAGAGATCTCAGGACCTCTTGAGAGTGCTGTGGTCTCCCACATTGCCCAAAGCACCCTGCCTCTGCCCCAGCTGCTCAGAAATTTCCCATTAAACAGCCTGCCTGCGATGTAAAAGTGCCAAGAACAGCAATTTCATGGAAATACCCATAGGTTCAGTACTTGTTTAAGCATTTTGCTGGACGGAAGACAAAATGTTCCCTGTTCTATTAAAGGAAATATGCAGAATATAAAAATATGGCATAACAAATAACAGGTCAAAAAGGCTTCTTGGTCTGAAGTTATGCAACAGCACAGCTGTAACATAAACACATCGAAGATCTTGCAAGTCTTGCACCAATAAAGAGATGAATTCATCTTTCTCTTACAGCAGTGTAAAGTTGGAGTATTTCCAGCAAAGTGATACCAACAGAGAGTAAGAATGGATTTGCTGATGTTAGCAATCGTGGGAACTCATGCTGGCCTCATAGGGCACAGAACCGAAAGCACACGTAACCAGCCTCCAGCCACATGCGATGCAATTCCTCTCACCTAATATTAAGACATTAATTATATTTTGACATTTCTTTCTGAGCCTGTCAGCCCCCGCTCCTTGTACAGTCATGGCAGAGACCTAGGCAACTGCATGGAGTGTTAACCTGAACTGGTTTAGGTGTCTACTTCAGAATGCAATTCATTGCACGTTAAAAATGCCTATTTCCCTCTACTGAAAAGCAGAAAATTTAGGGTGGGCTTTGTAGAAGTAGACATTGACAGAGGAGATGTCTGGATTTGGAGAGATGACTTCCCATAGCACCAAAGACAAAAGCCCGCTCTTAGGCTTTTTGTTCAGGTACAATTCCCCTCCACCATAAAGGCGAATGTACTTCTGCAAAAAAATACAAGACCTTTCTTTGAAACTATATGATTTTACGGAGACTCCCTGTTCCTGAAAATGTAGCTTTTAAGCTACTGACACCTTCACTGTATAATGCATATTCACTAAATTCAGAGTGTGGTTAAAACCATCAGGATAAGAAATTTGCACTAGGTTTGATTCCATTTCAGCTTTTGTTTTGATGAAGACCTAGTTTGAACTCATGATATTTCAGGGGTATTTGGAGGTAAGTTTTTAAGTACCTTAGTTTTTAAACTCACAAAAACATTGTGAATGATAGGTTCACGTATTCTGAGTGCCACTAAATCAAGTTGCAAACACACACATTTAAGTCAGGAATGGACATGAACATGAGTTGTTCGTGTTTCTGCACTTCATGCTCTTATCCATCCCTGATGACTATGATCCCATGTTAATTAAGAGACAAATGTATACTCTATCCTGTCTTAAATACCTGTCATTTTCTTGAAACTACTCCAGAAAATTCCAAATCCTCTACAAAGCCTTAGCACTGGGACCCTTATGACATCCATTGACAGTCCCAGAGCACAAATCCATACACTATTGCATTTTGTATGCTTGCCTCCAAAATTGTTTATAGGTAGAGATTAGAGTTAGTCACAGCTGGTTTTGCCATTTTTGTGAAAGTAAATTATTTCTCAGCTGAGGCTTCCATTTTTCTCACTGTCCACCACCAAATCCTAAAGCAAAAGCACACATGAGAAAATCTGTATGATCTACACAGAATGGATTAAAAAAAGGAAAAAATCAAGTGAATAAAACCTGGTTCATTCACGGATACAAGTTCTTCAATATTTCTGTACATTCCTGAGAAATCTCATAAAACCACGTCAGTTTTCTGAGTGCAGAAATGTTTTGGATGACATAGAATGGATTTCTACAGTATTTGAGTTGCAACTGGAAGAGCTCGACATGGATTGAAGACAGAACTAGTGATGGGAGCACTGCACAGAAACCCTGCCTAGTCACTGAGACCCTCTTACAGAGGTCAACAGAAGTTGATGGTAATAGGGCTCCCTCACAATGAAAAGATGAATGCTAATTTTTTTCTTCTGAAGATTCTGAATTTTGGGAGAGGATGAAGAGGACCACCCATGAACAAATGAACCAATAAGACCTTCCTAAAACCACACACACACAATCTACAACCCCGTTTTCCCTGGAAATCAGTGTTTCATTTTCAGCAAAAATGAAGAGGTTATTTTCCATTGGGAACCCATCATCTCCGTCCTGCTGTGATCTGTGATTTACCAGAGTCGGTCACCGCCTGCTGAGTGTGTCCCTAGATGAGGCCAGCACGTGCTTAGGATCTGTACCTCCTGTGGAGGCTACACGAAATGCAGGAATTCATTTCACTTGTTTAGCTCCTCTCTGTGGAGAAGTGGAGCACTAGAAGACTCAGACCACTGGAAAGTCTTTTCCCCAAGGTGTGAAGCTCCTCGTTCAAGGCAACGGACAGCCTGTCTGACATTCCTGCTTACATACCAATGGGTGGAACAGGACATGGGACCACAGAGTTGCAGGGAAATCACAGGGGTAGAACACAGCTGAGAAACATCTAGCTGGGCTCATTTGTGTAGGGTAAAGCAAGGCCCAGCTGTACCTGACACACAGGACAAAGAGTTGAATTGTAAATCATGGCATGAGACACAGACTGAACTGCAGCCACCAAAGTAGGAACCAGCCTTTTTGACACCTGCGATTTGCACCCAGACAAAAAGAGTAAGAGACTTACACAATCTGAAGTGAGCAGTTGGGTGTGGAGAGGATTTTGAGGTGCTTAATGTTGGCTCTTGCCACGTTGCTCTCGTAGAATCGACAGGGGCATCGGTAAGTCAGGCTGACAGGTTTCTCTGCGGGACAGAGGGAGAGAAAGGACACATTACTCCCTCTTGCTCCTGGCCAGCAGCTCCGATACACAGACCAGGGATGACAGAAACTCTCTCCAAATGTGCAGGTGGGAAAAAAAAGCAATAGAAAAGCTGTAGCTTTGGGAGAGCATTTGCCCACAGCTCACAGCACAATCCTTTTACCCCAGTACCCAGCCTTTCAATCCTGGTGCGTGGGATTTTGGAAGACAAAAGAAGAGGGAGAGAAAATGGAGATAAGTAAAGAAGAAAAGATTAGAATAAGGAGCGGCTCCATTGTGCAGGGATGCTCTTGGTAATTAGACAAGATAAAGGCCAAAAGAGGGGGCACTTGTCCTCAGTGTTGTTCTTGCCAAATGATTTTGACCCGAGGCCAAATTAGAAGGTAGCCAGAAGAAAGCGACGGATTCCAAAGAGTTCAGATCAAAACGGCTTGGGTCAGGTGCAGGCTTTTCACGGGGGACTTACCGGCTGCAGAAAAGCCCTGAGCCTCTTCAGGCCTTCCCAGGGCCCGGCAGCTGACCCCTCCCCAGCCTCTATTCCCAGCCGAGATATTCGCATGAGGAGGCGCGACTCCAAGATGCGAGATCACGGTGGCTTTGCAGGAGAGATCTGGAGTCTTTTGAACTCCCAGCCTGTGGCAAAGTAACAGCAATCCAAGCAGACAGTTACCAGGCAGTGCGCGCTCCATGTACTTATCAGGGACCGCCAGACTGGATGAGAGTCTTGTCACCCACGTCACGAGGGGCAGAATTTAGTCTGGCTCCCTAGGTTAAAAATCAGCAATGAAGAACGCATACAGAACTGAGAAAAGCAGCCTGGTTCTCACCACAGCCTCTGATGTAGTCCTGCTACCTGATTTCTCCGTGGAAGAACTTAATTACTGGCAACTAAGTGTGAATAAGTAAGATCCTCACTCTGAGTGTAAGCTTCAAAGCCCCATGCACACTGAAATACAAATACAGAAGCCTTGCGTGGAAGCCTAGAAGATTTTAAGCAATTTCCCAGTGGAGCAGTTTTCAGCCTCTGGGAGGAAATAAATTCACACACCTAACCCATAAGGTCTGTCTCATTCTGTAGATGGTCAGATCTATATCTGACAGGGCTTTAGATCCCACATGGCAATCTGACGCCTTGTTTATTTAGCCACACAGGAGCACTGGCAGCATCCAAACCCAGCTCCCTTAAAGGCAGATGGAGAGCTAAGGTGCAGGCAAAGGCTTGGAATCCCTAAACTGCCATCTAGGAAGGTGAGAAAAGAAACAAGTTTTCAAAGTGCAGCTCATCTGCATATATTGCATATTTACCAACGCCTGTCTCTAGCACATATAACCACAGACAACACGGTGAAATCAACCTGTCCTCAGGAGGGAAAACTGTTTTTTTCTGAGCGCCTCTAACAAGAGATGAGCCAGAGTCTGATCCCCCAGGCAGATGGGCAAACAGAGAGGAATTCGTTAGTGGAAACAGAGTTTCTCCAGATTTGCACCAGGATCTAGACTAGAAGTTAACAAAAATGGAGGATTTTTTCCATCAGTCCTGTGGCAATTAGTCAATCTGAATAGTGGTATCATCTGTGAGTTAATAAATGGGTGAAGAAGCTCCCATCTGCAGGAGGAGGAAGGAGGGCTGCAGAGTGAGCCTCAGGAATGTGCAATAGACTGACTAGTACTAATGTGGAAGGGAGGAAGAAAGGTCCTAGGATTTCCCACTGTACATCTGTGCCCGATAGCTAGGCATCAGTGTGTTTGTATTGGAAATGGAGGCTGAAATTTAATGCAGTCATACAACAACGCTCAGCACAGCTGCAGTGGAAGTGTCTCTGCAATCTTGTACCAACAAAGTTTAAGCAAGATTTATGCGAAACAACACGTAAAAGATGAACTGTTCAGTTCTATCATTTGAGAATGCAATCTGGTCCTCTCTGAGACTGGGAGAGGGACTTCCTATCCCATCCCACTTGAAATAAGGAGCAGAGAAAGTTTAACCACGACTAACATGTCCATGAGTCCTAAAGTTGTTTTCTGCCCACGAAAGGGCATCCAGCACAGCAAGGAAGAGGGGGAGCCCCAGCATCCAGTGTTCTGTCACCCCAATGCAAGCTGGAATGACCACTCCCCTTCCAGCACAAGAATCCCTTTGGCGTTTCTGCGCCCCTTGCTCAGTGACCAGAAACAGGCAACGAGTGCCAGGGAGCATCAGCACAGGCGCCAGGTCAGCTCTCAGCATCACTAACAGGGACTCAATATCCCCTGCCCCTCCGGTGCTCCAGCTCTGAGAGCTTGGCTGTGGCTCACTCTGCTCTCAGCAAGGCTGAAAACCAGGGAAAACCAGCATGTGTGGTGTTTCCCAACACATGAACCCCTATCATCCTAAAGTAGGAAGGGGAAGAGGCCATTTGGAGACCATAGCTTGGGAAGGGGACATTTCTGGTCTTACCCCAAGGCTGACAAATACCTTTGTTATCTTGTTTCAAAATTCGAAACTAATTGTTCCCTGCATAGTAGAACTGATTAAATCAATTATTCTATAGGTTTGTACTGCAGGAGTTAATGCTCTGCAGGTTCTCTGGTATCTAACACTGAGCACAAGCTGAAGCCATTCTCTCGATATAGTACAGTCTGTTAATTGTACCGTTACATGAAAACAGCAGTTTTCATGAAACTGATGGTACAAAACACTTTTGAGACCTGTATCTGTTTGGCACATTTGGTTAAAATGGGTGAATATAGTCAAAAGTTACAGAAGAGCCAGACTCTATTCGGACATCTCAATGTCATTCCTTCAGCCTTATTTCCTTAGAGAAAAAGAAACACAGAACACCTCTTATGGTCTCGACTAGAAGGGTTCTTGGGTTTGGGTGTTTTGTTTTTTAAATAAATAGTTTTACTGTTTTCTAACACAAAGCTGAGTTTTGCTGTCTCTGAACACCCACTTTTGTTTGCAAATTCTCTCTAGAGACAAAGTGCTTACAAAAACCTCCCTCACAGAGTGGCCGCGCATCAGGGTTGGACGGTACTTGTTTCACCCCGTAGGGACCTGCCTTGCCTCACCGGCACTGGAACTGGACGCTAAGGGAGGAACTGAGTTGCCAGCTCTGCTATGAAGTTACCACTGCTGACTTGCTGGGAAGCCCTGGGCACCTGAATGGAGAGGGAAGCTATACCCAGGCAAGGTTGAGCATGAACAGGCAAAACAGTTGATGGAAGCATCATTTTACTCCTGCTCATCCAAAGGTGCATTTGTCAGTGTCAGGAGAGGGCTGGCAACTTTTTAAGACTAGAACAGCTCCATTTCCCTGAGGAGAGAGGCTGTGATAGGCAGATACAGCTTTACCAGGGTGGCTAGGAAGCACCCAGATCTCACCTGCCCTCCAGGACCGGGTAGCCCTGGAAGTCCTCGTTTGGATCAGGGTGGAAAGCACTACACGACGTGCAAAGAGGCAGGCAAAAAACTCCACGCTTATCGCTGCAAGCCGGCGGGGTCTCCCTCCTTACCCCAGTCTTCCTCCAACCCTTTTAAGCCATTTCCTTACGCAAGCAGCCAGGTCCCGGACGCGCTCACCCTGCCGTGAAGATGCCCTTGCTGCCAGCTAAGCAGCGCTGCCGGGCAGGGCAGCTCCACCAGCCCCCCGGCCCCGCACTAAGCACTGCCGGAGGGGAGGCGAGGAGAGAGGGAGAGCCCCCAGCCCCCAGTCCCCGCGGCCCCGGCCCCCTCGTCCCGCCGGGCTGCAGCCCCCGCAGCGCTCCCCC
>Ga0065711_1004164_pt1 | contig 42754 bp, 31 predicted proteins | sample Hoacrofraction12_FD_59098 | JGI IMG/M metagenome (GOLD analysis project Ga0065711, IMG submission 59098) | Hoatzin crop microbial communities from Cojedes, Venezuela - Epithelial fraction 12 v2 (version 2) | ecosystem: Host-associated > Birds > Digestive system > Esophagus > Crop | place...
TCCAGGACCTCTCAAAGATGATGGAGAGTGGCTCAGCAATGACATCCGCCAGCTCCCTCAGCACTCGTGGGTGCATTCCATCGGGGCCCATGGATTTGTGGGCATCCAGATCGCTTAAGCGATCCCTCACCCAGTCCTCCTCGACCAAGGGAAAGTCATCCTCTCTATGGGCTTCTACTCTTACCTCCGGGGCCTGGGATTCCTGAGGGCCTGCCTTGGCACTGAAGACTGAAGCAAAGAAGACATTCAGTAGCGCTGCCTTCTCTGCATCCTCCGTCACTAGGACACCCGCCTCATTCAGCAGCGGCCCCACATTGTCCCTAGCCTTCCTTTTGTTACTGAGCCTTCCTTTTGCTACTGACAGGGCTGTTAAAAGGCACTGAGAGCATGCATGGTTCTCTGGAAGGAATTTTGATGGTTGATAATGATCTGCTGGTCCAAAGTTTGCATGGCTGTGCAATGCTATGGACTTCAGTGATTTAAATTAATGTCTCGGATATTAAATACTTTTTCGGACAAGCCCTTGTTTTCTGATGCTTAGTACAAGCAGGGCCCTTAATGGCTGTGAGCCATGTGTTTTTATTTTTGTTCAGAGCCTACAGATTTTAATCTAGCCTAGGTCAAATGACTTAAACCTAGGCAGGTTTAAGTTAAAAGCTCTTGAACTCCGAAAGAGAAGAAAACACACAGAGGTTTAAACTGTTTTTAAAACCAGGTAAGTTGAAAAAGAAATCTTCTTTATATTAGAAGGATTTTAATTCTCTTTTTGGATAAAGCCCAAGACAAAACACAGTTGCCTCATTGTCTCTGGGTGAAAAATGATGGATAATATCTGCAAAAGAAAGATATCATTAGTCTCAAATGAGGAGAAATCTAGGAGATGCAGCCTCTTCTTCTACCTTTAGAAAGCTGCTCTTCAGAAGGTGGTGCATCAGTTTTATTTGTTTGACCCCATGTCTCCATCTGGCTCCAGTTCCTTTTAATTTGGGCAGTGGCTCTTGAAAGTCTCTTAGCAGTGACTAGCCAGACACCAGGAGTAATACAGAATCCAGGCAAAGTACGTTCCTTATTATGACATTAAATACCTATTTAGATTTTGTGCTCCCTGCAGCAAAACCTTGATCTGTAATGAGTCCTGTACATTTAGGGAACAGTATTAAGTCATTAATATTTGCAAGGAATCCTGTAATAACTTTTGGATGAAAGCAGCTACTGAATTGCAAAATATTATTTCAGTAGAGCAAGCTGAAAAATGCAGAAATCATTTTGAAGAATGAATTACACTGCTTTGGTTTTACGGGTTTGAAATGGACCCATTTTCTGCAAAATTTTCTACAATATTTGTATCCAAATGTCACTGCATAGTTTAATGACAAAATTAATTTTTCCCAGTTTAATTTTAAAATGGGGCTAATGGCATTTGCAGTAAAGGAATCTGAAAAACTTTTAAAAAATTAAAATATTGGAATATTTTTATGTCATCTGTATTGTTTCTTGCAGCAAGTTCAGTTTGAGGGCCAGTTTTCCACAACAGACTGGCACAAACACTTGTAACCAGCTGTTTTATTCATTATGTTGCTACTGTTCTACACTGCCTTATAGTATAGTTTATCACAGTAATGTATCTACAGTTTTTCACTTTCAGTGAAGCATTATATCTGTGGAACTATGGTTTAAAGTAAAATACTACTTATACGTGTTTACTTCAATAAGCGAGAAACTAATGTTAGAAGTGTCACTAGTGAGAACAATTCTGGTTTTACAACTGTAAAACATTAGGTAAAGTACAGGTAATCCATTTACAACATGTGATGAACCACTACTTCACGGGCAATGTGCTATGTCAAATGTCCTTGCTATTGGTCATAACTTGCTTACCGTGAATATGCTTAATAGTTCTTTTTTGTCAATACATCCATTTCCATCAGCATCGTATAGCTTAAAGTACCATTTCAATTTTTGGTCAATTTTCCCTCGTATGACCAAATTTATTGCAGCTATGAACTCCAAGAAGTCTATAAATCCATCCTGAGAGAGAGAAAGAGAGAAAAACCTATTTAACAACATTGGTTTTCTGTTCATTCTGGCAATTTCACAGAAACAGGTCATCAAATGCACTATAATACACACTGATTTATAAAGCACCTTAACATAGAAATCTCCTGTGGTGTTTAAAAAAGATGTGCTCAACTGGAAGCACTGTAGGAAGGGGTGTTAGCACAGACAGCTTTGTTCTCCACTGAAATTGAGGGCAGTAGTGATGTGGGAAAATCTGTTCTGAGACATTATTATTGACATTTTTTGAGAAGAAGAGAAACAGTTTTCTTGTAGATGTCCATATGTGAAAAAGAGAGTCTGGGATATCTGGTTTGGTACTAATGAGATGCCTACAGTGGAGTTCCTTATGTTTATATAGGTACTGAAGAACTAGGGATGATTTCCAGTGCAGCAGAGCTGTTCCAGGTATTACTTATCTCAGAGTTTGTGTAGTAAGTGTTGTACATGGCAACCAATAACCTGGCATGAACCCCAGGTACTGTGGTTTATCCGTATTAACATTGGGTCTCTCTGACTAGTATATTTTGCATGGGACAGAAAAGCTTCAAGTCGTAAATTAGCTTCTAAATAGTGAGGATTGGGGGATATTAATAGGGAAACAGCATTTGAGATTGATTTAATTCCCTATTTTCTGCTTCCTTCTCTGAAGCTACTGATGGAAACCTGTCAAGGACAGGCCTCCATGTCCGGTAGTCTAAGCCACTATGACAGTTCCTTTGTTTCTGTAAAAATGTGGTGAGGATGGAAGAAACAGTTGCTGATTTTGGAGAGTATTTGCTCTAACTGTTTCTCATGTGCTTAAAAAAATAATTAACAGCTGGTAAATTTAATCTTGTGATCTTTACGTTGGTCAGAATCCAGTCGCTTGGAAAACCTGGGAAAGACTGTTATCACTTTCAGATGGCCTGTGGTTGAGAAGAGAAGGTTGGATGACTATTCAGTAGGTTTCACATGTTACTTATTTTTATTGTCATATATCAACACACGTCTTGCCAGCTGAGATTTTCCGGTCAGCAGACATTAGTCTGTCCTTGAGACTGTACTAGACCAAAGGAAAAGAAGTGCTGTAGAGGTGCAGTGTGACTCGTTGCCATACTTGTAGTGCCTACACAAGGCTTTTCAGCAAAGTGGCACCTGAGAGGTAAATTCAGTGTTTCATATGCACTGGATTCAATGTACATGCAGAAACGGTGCATGCATAACTGGTGCAGACTGATGACTGCTTCACAGACTCTCTGCGCAGGTTCTGCTGTGGTTGCTGGATTTACTGTAATTGCAATCACAGCAAACTCAGCAAAAGCAAAGGCACCATTCAGCCACTGTTTGGGATTAAATGAAATTTGGCAGTAACTGCATGTGGTTTTCAAACAAGATTAGGACCAGTATTAAAAGCAGATGCTTCACCAAAAAATGACACATTGTGTACCACAAACTTTATGCTTATTTTTGGCACACCAGCTTGAATTTCAGTTTTGGAGGTATTATTTCAAGAAGCATCTCATCAAGTATATTACTGGAGGGTGAGGTTTGTTTTGCTGATTACATTTCCATCATCTGATTTGACAGATCTGTTAAGAATGTGGTTAAATGCATTTCACATTGCTGCAAGTTTATTGCATTTCATACTACTTCTTGAAACTACAGATTAATTTTAAGCTTACTGGATGTCTATGACCAGATTAATTTTCTTCTTTCTGCTTTACATTTGGATTTTGGAAAGTAGTATTTTGTTTGCTTTCTTCTTATGTCTTTGTGTCACTGTTGTTGGTCTGACAAAATATCAGAAGTCTGGACAACGTAATAATCAGCTTAATATGTTTGGGTATGTAATTCTGATCTGGTGGATCATTTGGCCTGTCCCAAGCAGGAGAGGGCTGAAGTCCAAGGTCAGAAAACGTCTACCTCTGAAAAACACCTCAGAGAAATTGTAGTTGCCAGAAAAGCCCCAGACACATTCTCTAGACATGCAAAGACCATTGGCAACATGGTAACCTTGGTAGCCAGCGCACCAGAAACAGAAATACTGAGAAGGCAGACATGTTTATCTACATGATGTGGAACCAGAAGCATTGCAGAAAAGCATTGATGAGAAATGTACTGTTTTTCCTCTACACCAAAACCCATGCATTGTAGGTAGAAAGGAGGGGCGGTGACGTCCTGCTCCCTTCCCTGCCCAAAAGTGGAGAGCCAGCTGGGGTAAGGTCATAGCGTACCTCCTCTGGATATGGTGTAAAATAGGGAGGCAGGAATCTCCTAATGCGGTTCTGAGGAGTGGGCCAGAGAGATACCAAAAAGTGGGTTCAGAACTTCTTTTATGTTCCCCAAAGTCTTCTGGACTTTGCGCTCAGTATAGTAGACGTAATAGAAATACATACTTTTTTTTAGTCTCTTAATGGCTTGACCAGATGAACTAAAAACTTAAGGATGCATTGTTGTTGTGCATGTGTTTGTGCCCTTCGATGATGTGTTTTTGTAGTTTGTTTTACTTTCACTGATGAGTGATTTTTTAAGCTGCGTGGAACAGTTTCATGCACAAAACAAGACAAAAGAAGGTTCCAAAACTGGAAGAAGAAATTACCATAGATAACAATCTGATCCTCACGGCCCTGAGTGCACGATCAGCCCTGACTGCCCCTGCCCAGGTCCCAGGCCCCATTTCAGTTGTTCATTAGTTACTGGATCTCCTGAGGAGAACGCAATTTGATTTTATCCTTTCATGAGATGTTTTGCTTCAGAATGTCAGCCTATGTGCAGTTTCTGGAGACTACTTGCTTATGTTTGGTGAGGACGGGGTTGTGCGTCCTGTGAGGGCAAAGCCAGGCAGTGAAGGACCACAGGGTTACACAACAGCAATTAATACCCCAGCCTGGAGCTGTAGGAGGGCATTATCCTTCTGTTCCCAAAACAGCATTGCTAATCTTCACAGGTCCTTAAAAAACTCCCACGGCTTCAAGCTATTTGAATACAGATTAAAAATAATTGACTTGTCAGCTGTGGATACACAGCTGACCTCAAACGGCACGGTAATTCACGGTTCTGCCGGCACGATCTGAACGCGGCGTTTTGACTTCCTAGCCCTTACCTGAACGTGAGTTCCTAACCGTGTCGATGTGGTGCTACTGTGACAGCGAGCCACCCACCTCCCACAGCACACCACGGCAGAGCATGTGGAAAGAGCAGATTTCTGTCCCCGCAGAACCCTATGATAATTGAACTCATTGTCTTACTTGGAGTACTGAGGACTCTGCTAAGAGTCTATACACAATAAGCAGTGTCTTGTTTTTGGATTTGCTCCTGAAAAATCTCTAAACTCAGCCTGACACCAGGAGAATAGCTCAACAGGCTTTATAAAGATGAACAAGTGTGCAAATGTAGACGGTCTAGGCATTTCAAACCAAGGGACATTAAGCCACCTTTCCTCCCCAGACCCTGTCTTTCAGAATACTACTTAAACCTCATAGGGCAGAGGGAGGAGGCACAGGTCAAACAGCAGATTACAACAGCTCAGAATAACTGTGAAATTTATAGCTAATCCTGTGTGCTTCTCTCTTTCTCCATAGACCCCATTTCAAATATAGCGCTGCTTTCTCCACCCGCAGAAACCTTAAGGAGGATTAATTTCACTCCATTTCATCTTCCCCCACTTCCTTGCTTTCTTTTTGCTTCTGAAGACTTTCAGCTGCTCCTCAAATGTTGCATATGCATTAATGAAGAAATACAGAGCTACTTGTGACTCTATTACTTTGGCATATCCCTAAGGTCTGATACTGCAGTTTGAGGCTTGGAGAGCCTCTTCCTAAGAAGTAAACAAAGCTGGCGTTTGTCACAGGGCGAGGGGGGAGACTCTTGGCAAGGAAAGGCTATTAGATAAGGATGAAGAATGAATCAGGGGATTAGGAGCTGCAGATCATTAAGTGGTTTTGTGATGGTTGCATACCCACTGTTATATAAAGAGATAAGGCTATAGTGACCAAGCTGTTATACAAGGTTCTGCTTTAACCAGATGATGAGGACCTGCGAGATCTGGGGACTTGGAAAATAGCTGACAGTACTTTGTCAGAAGAAAGCAGTTACCAATTTATAGTCATTACAGGAGTTTGAGGCCAAGTTAGTTAAAACAGATCATCCAATTTCTGCTCCATTTTTTCTGCAACTATTATTTCCAAAGTGTGGTTCACTAACATTGTCACCAACAAATGTGTGAATCATGATTGCAGAATTTTCGGTGCTTCAAAGCAACACTTAAACCATAAAGAGGAAAATGAAGAAAATGTAGACCTGGAGTAGCCCCTAATCACTCTGTTAATAATTAATAAGGAAATAAATAGAAAAAAAAGTTGCACTTTAAGGAAAATACTTAAAAAGTCTTTACATATAGGAAGTAGATTCCTGAATTGTTTCTCATTAAAGTTACTTTTCCCTTTAGCTACATAATAATTTAACAAGTAGTATTTAAAAGTAATTACAATTAATTGTACACAGTTAATCTTCATTGCCTATTCACATAATGTGACAAAATTACAGTGTTAGCTGGTAATGGTAGCAATATGCTCCAAGTGCTTTTTAAGCTCAGTGAAAGCTGCAGAGTACCTGATAATTTGTTTACACGTAAAAGAAATTTTCAAAGAAACCCTGCATATGATGTTAGAAAACTGTAATCTCTTCAGTTTGATGAGTAATATTGGTCACTGAGTAACTGCAGAGGAGACAACTCTAAACCCTTTCTTTTGTTTTAAAAACAATTAGGGACTGTAGGAACTCAGGTAGCACAACTCAATGGGAGAATGTGTAGACAATGAAGATTTTTAAATAAAATTTAACTTCATAATTCTTTCATATTCCTCCCCTTCTATACTGACTCACATTGAGTTTTGCTATGTTTTTTTCTGCAGGACACTCAGTAAGAATGTCTGTGATACAAATTTAATCCGCATTAAAAAAAAAATAAAGAAAAAACATTAAGCCAAAGAATCACTTGACCAGATCTCTAAGTGCTTAATTTTTATTGTCAGTATTTTTTGCCACTGATTTCTCTGTATCCAATGCAGTGATTCAGTTTCTCTAGGTCTCTTGTGCAACGTAGTTGGCATCACAGCTTCATATGAGACCTATGGGCTGGGCTGTCTCAGCCTGTGGATCTCAGGTGCTGGCTCCTAGTGTGGAAGGGGACTCCTGACAGCCAGCTGCCAGCGCGTTGGTGGATGTAGCACATCTGGCCTTGCGTCATACATGAACTTTGATCCGGACATGCTCAACAGTGTGACAGGCCTACTGCCCAAGTGCAGCCAATCCCTATGGCAAACGCAGCGAGCCTGGACATGCTGTGCACAGATGGCAAGGAAGAGGCTGTTCAGGGAGGCGGAGACGCTCCACGGTGCGCACTGAGTACCCCTGCCCCATCGCAGAGCTTGATGCAATCCAGCTAAGCAGCAAGACTGCGATGCAAGGAAAATTCAACTGGAATATTGCTTAATAGCAGTAGCCCACATGAATATTTTGAAATTTTGTTTTTAAAGAGAAAATTTCGTGGACATTCAGATTACCCTTTGTGAAATGTGAAAAAAAAACACTGAATTCTGCAGCGCTGTAACAGAAATCTGAGGCAGACCTCACTTTAATATCCCACAGAAAGAGTCAGCCTCCCAAGCTTGATGGTGGGATGCCACTACTGGGGAATTACCTCTGGTCTAAAACTTTTAGATCATAACTCGTACCATCAAATTCTATAGTCAAGAATTCAACTGTACTGACATTAAGCAAGTGATGATTTTAATGGTAGTGTTAACGTAGGCTTTTAGCTGATAATGACACATTATTATAGCATGCATTAGTACAATCACGGCAGTATGTCTTGTGCCAAACCACTAGAAAACAAAACCAAGATTATGAAATTGCACCAGTAATTGTGGGAAGTCCTTACAAAGTAATAGATTCATTTTTGGAATCAATATATAAAATTTGATGTAAAAAAATTCTGGAGGTAGTCAAGAAGTAGAACAAAGACGTTCTTTAAGACAGTCTACAAATAAATAGAATAGTGTTTCATGGAACAAGGTGAAATACTTGTAGAACATCGTTTCTATTCCATAGATTTTTTTACAAGGATACAATACCTTTCAGAGGTATTTAAGTGTGCTGACAAAAATGATATAACTACACTGCCTTGAACACAGCAAAGCATAATTTAACCTTCTCTTTATTTACAGTAATCAGGCTAGTTACTTTACATTTGAGATAATTTCATGCAACATTACTTCAAACTAAGGAGAAGCAAATTGTTTGGATTTGTTGTTTTTGTTGCTTTTATTGGTTTATGGGAATGGGAAAGGGATTTGTACATGTACATGTCAGCTCCAGGAAGCCTGAATATTTCAGGAAGTAAGAGCTGTAGATTTTTGTTACTTCTGACAGAATAATTCTTTCTGGCCTAGAGATATCTTGATTCTTATTTTCTTCTAGCCCTTGGTTTAGAAGCTGATTAAGATTTTGACACACAGGCTTTTATCACTGAGTTTACAATGTGATAGCAGTGACTGTAATGAAAATAAGTTTTCTAAGTATTTCTTGTTGTGGAGACTAATTAGAGGTGATCGTGCATGAAAATTGTTCAAAACCAGAACAAGCAAGAGTTAGACTTCTCTGAGCAAAGTGGTAGTGCTATCCACATGTGCTGGACCAACTCAAGAAGCATGGAGAAGGAACAGCATAAAACATAGTATGTCTGGCTAACCACAATACCAGCTTATATGGCTCTTGGCCCCATACTGTAGTTATAATGCAGATGTTGCTGCTGCAGCCTTACTGCCCTGGTTAAACTGGCTAGTTAGAGGAGGCTAAGAAAAGTGTACTTGTCCAGGGAGTCTTTCAGCCTGACGACATCCCTAAAATTTTGTGTGCTGCTGAATTTACGTTTGCATAACTATTTGAAGACTTAGGATACAAAAGAGGAAAGTTGTTCAGGAAAGTTTGGGAAATATTTCTATAATTATCATCCTCTCTCACCCTGCTTTGGATAACTATTAACTATTGCACCCAGTTCTACTGTGTCAACTTCGGTAATGCCTGCGAACAGGTAAGGGAGCAGCAAACAGTCTAGGCAGTTGCTTAGGCGGCCTGACAATTCCTATCACAGCAGCTGTTCCTGGTCCTGAGGACACATCAGAGTAAGACAATCTGAGAAAGGGAGACCAGCTGAAGATCAAATTTTCCAGCAAATGAGGGCTAGCAAAGATGCCCTGAGCCATTATAATTAATATCACAAGAGATGGAATCACTTAATATTTAGGTTCCATGTATTGCTCATTAGCAGTCATTTTATTTCATCTTTTAAGACCTCTTCATGCCTTCAATAAGAGTGTGGAAGGCAGCTATCACGCAGTACTAGGTAACCGTTGCATAGTTGGGCCACGTCAATCTTTAATAAAATGAAGTCTTCAGTAGAATCTCTAGCAACTGTCTCATATTGATGAAAATGATATTCCTCTGTCTCTCACTATTCTTAAGAAGGGGGGGAAAGTGGAGGGAGAAAACAACTGAAAGTCAAATGAAGAATGAGTTACATTAATCATCAAAACATCTCTGAAAAATATTGCATCTTTCTGTGAACATTTGCACACTTTTCTTAGAATGTGGGGTGCAACCATTGCTTTCATAGAGAATTTCATGGCCAAATGATTCTCATTTTCTTCTACTACAATACCTGAGAAGATATATTTGGCTAATCCCATTCATGTCCCTATAACTAGAGAGGATAACATTTATTTATAGCCAGAACACAGAATCAGATCATGAGAAGTCTACCTGAAATTCAGAACTATAAAGACACAGCAGGACAGTGGAGAAGGAGCTAGGATGAGGATAAAAGGCGTGGTGGTCTGCCTCCCAACACTTGTCAGCATTGTGTAAAGTATGAGTGAAGGGGCGAGTGGGGGTGGAAAAATGTAACTTGAGATTTACTAGTCATTTCAACACACAGGAAAGTTTTATTGAAGTAAATTTCAACACACAACAAAGTTCTATTGAAGTAACACATTTTTGCATTTCTTATTATCTGTTCTACATCAAACAGTCTGGTTTAACTTTCTTCTTTAGATTTTAAAATGGATTCGTTTTAAAATATTTTTTATAGTTCTTATCTGCATAATGATGTCAGATGAACTCTATCACAGAACTACTTTAAATTTTAAATGAAACAGCACTAACTAGAAAGGTGACTAAAGATTGACATTAGTTGGTGGCTCCTTATCTAATTTCTTAAATTCTTTGCTGTGGAGTGTCCATTTTTCTGCATCTATCAACTTTATCTCTGCATAAGAAGTGTATCAGAAAATACTTTTTGCTTTTGAGGACTATACAATGCATTATAAAATGTTAAACAGAAAATCCTTGAACTTGCATAATTTTCCTTCAGTCCCATGTACCTGTTAATCTTCTTTACCCTTCACAGTATATCCTACCTTTTAAAATCTGATTTTCTTACGAAGCAACAGACACTTATTCCTGTAGCTAGTTTCAATTAATGCCAAAATAAGCAATAAGAGAACTAGAATAGCAGCACCCCATTTTCAGTACATTGCTTCACATATTAAAGAGCTATGCAAATTTTGTCCTTCACAGGTCATAAGAACCCAGTCAATCAATCAATCAGTTCTTACAGTATTCAATTTTTATTTTTAGTGGTGGAAAAAACTACCTGCAAGCCAGTGGAAGTGGATGACAATGATCTGGATTTCGGATTTAAAAAAAGATTTTTTAGAATAAGTGTTAAATAGTAGCAGTGCTGACTATAGAATGTTTCTTTTATTTAAGAGCAACTAACACTTCCAATATATTATGGATACAGCAGACATTATTTTCCTGGATATGCTCTCTCCTTTAACATTGGTGTAACCTCATTTTGAGGAATATGATCTCTCTGAAATACGATACATATTTTCACAGAAAACTAAATATGCATCAGTATACTTGGCAACTATTGAGGTATTTTAGATAAACATAACTGCTTTCTCTCTCAAATTCATGAGTAGGCTGCATGAACTAGGACTGCATGACAGTTATGCGTGGACTGAGATGCAGAAGGAATAAAAAAAGCATGAAGAATTCAGCTTACTTCTATGTGGTTGCAGCTTTTTGATTTTTGCATTACAAATATCTTAAGAGTGAAGAAGACTGAGACTATTTTTCCCTAAAGTGACCCAATAAAGGGATTCTTTTAAAAAATGAACTCAGTTACACTACATTTAATAAAAACATTTTTGAAGGTTTTCATTGGAGAGCTGTGGCAAATGATAAACCCACCATTTATTATACTGCCAAAGCCATTGTATATAATGCTTAAAAGTATTAATGTATGAGTCATGAATAAAACGTTTGCTCAGATGCTAGCTCCTGCACTCCTCATGATAATCTCAAGGAAAGCTAACATTGCAATTACAGTTCTGAACATTCAGCATCTTTATTTTTCACTGGAGGTAAGAATAATGAAGAACAACTTTCAAACTACATTAGCCTATTTATTTATTTGTTTGTTTATTTAATAATTAGCAAAGCATCCCACAGAGTTCAGGGAAAGGATGAAAAGTCTTGACATAGAACCATTGTTTTTAAGAAACATGGAAAAATTAAAGATATCTTCATACTTGGTCTATAAGGTCATGGAATTATAAAACAGCTGGTGGTCTGCACAAGAGCCACACCAGAAATGGTTAGTATTTATTTCAGTATGTTCCTGAGAAGAAAGCTTTTAGGACATAGCCTATGTCATTAATAGAAGCTGGCACTGACTGGAAACAGCTTTTATACGTTCAAATGTATAAAACACTCTGTTGAGCCAGAGGCGTGAATACCTGTGTAGTCCTATGCTCTGCCACATACAAACATGCAAGATAACCAAGTCCAAACAAGAAGCCATACAGCCACAGCAGCATTGGCTCTTTGGCATGATAAGTTAGCGCAATCAATGTTCTGAGCTTACATGGTCTGCCTGTTGCCAAGACCACAGGTAACCACAGTATCTACATGACATTGAGTTGGACTGTGAAGGTGTTCCCCTCCCTGTCAGATGTCCGCTGACCATAGTCATTTCCATGTACGGGGAGCTGAACTAGTCTATTATCTCCAAGCTAAAGAAATGCAGGGAAAGATAAGATTTGGCTTACAACTCAATTCCTGATGGTATTTGTAGGGCTGACTTGAGTGAAACAATCTTCGGCTAGGCTTTCACCCTGTCACAAGTTGCAAAAAAACCTACCAGGCTGCCATAATTCCTTTTAAACTTGTTTCCAGTTAATGAGCAAGTTGTTTATTTAAAATGGAATTCCTAAGTAGGAGAAGGATGTCTGTAACAGACTTCAGCTGGAAGCAACAAGGCCAACAAGGAGGTGAAATGCAATTCATAACTGTAATTACGCTCCTCCTCTCTCCCACCCCGCCAAGACCCACTGGCATCGTATGAGGTTAATATTTTACAGCTTACCTGCTAGAGGTTTTAAGACAGGCATACATGAAACACAGAGGAGAAAGTTTATGCACCTTTTAAGAGTGTTTTATTGTCTTATTCTATGGTAGAATACTTCCAAGCATGGATGACCCCAACTGAACTCAAGGAGCATTAGGCTGCTATAATTGGAATTATAGATTAATCTCAGGCCTAACACTTTAGCATAGCTTTCTGAGCACATTCCTATTTGTGAGAAAACAGAAGCCTACACGAGAAAAATTTATTTTATGATGAAAGTAGAAGACCTTGTTAAATTACTGAAGTTTTCCAGAATGAGTTTCTTTAGATTTAGATCAACTGTAAACAAGTCCTCATGCTATGTGCTTTTATATTTAAGCTTCAGCAATGAGTTCATAATAATTTTAAACTGTAAAAACCTCAGTATTAATTAAACCATGGTATTGTCTGGCCACAAAAAGTTAGCTAAGGAAAAATTCAGATCGTATACCTATAAAAGTCATCTGGGGAAAGCATGGGAGATGGCTCAAGTTTGCTAGCTGTCTAGCTAAACAGCACTTCTATATAAAGGGTACTATTAAGAGAAAGGAAATTATTTCCATGAAGTACACTTCACCACTCAGTGGGATAATGGCCCCTTTATTAGAAAGCAACAACCAGACAAGAATAAATTAGCAAAGGAGATACAATTTTGATCTACAAACCTGAGAATTTGCTATACTACTGAAGGAAACTGATTGTAAGCAAAAATTCGAATGGCTAGATTATTTCTGAATTCTCGTGTTATGTAAGCAACCACTTGCATCCATTAACTTCTGTGACTTGGAGATGAAAGATTATCATGTGTTTAATATCGCACAGTGCCTAAATGTACTACATAATGTCATAGAAGGATAATGACCCCTTATTTGTACAATCGCAGCTGCTATTTCAGAGCCCACAGTGTGATACTCCCAGTCAGCCATCCATTGACCACTCTTCACACATCTGTACTTAACTAAAAGCACTTTTCAGGATCAAAGCCTACATTTCTGCCTGGGGAGGAGAAAAAGCTGTAGAAAGGTTATAGGACAAAAAGTGAGTGTATGGAATAAGGAGATTCTCTTATTTTACCTCATTGATAACATGCAACATTCCTTTCTCCTGCCCTGAGAGGCTGGTCTGTTGCCACTTCATTCCCAGCTTAACCACAAAAAAAGCATCATAGCCATATACTGGAAAAATATTTGATTGATGCATTTTATTTCTAAAATGGTGGTTATTAGTTTTGGTAACAAAGGAAAAAATATAATTAACCTTAGGAAAACAGAGTGCTGTTAAAAATGTTAGAAAAAGAAACAAAAGTTACATGGTAACAGAAATTCAATCATTATACTTCATAGAGATTAAAATACAAAAAATCTGTAAAGCTCTGTAAAAAGTTTCCGTGGGCTCCAGATGTAAATCTTACATCTTAAATTGTTCCTTTCCAATTTTATTCTGAATTAAAACCTCTGCTGGTCTCAGATACACCAGATTTAGTTATGTTTGCTGACAGCTTTCACTAGCAAGGTTGATCCTCTCAATACCTAACATACCTTTACAAATGCTCACAGGCTAGTGATCAACATAGATTTCTGAGCTTCGGTACATTCCAGCTTGATTCCCAGCTGCTCTATAGTTTAACATCCATTCCTTTGCTTAATTTTTCTGGCTTTTTTCCCCTTCATTTTTCTTTTAGCTTGGAAGCTAATCTACAGGTTGGGATCTCCTTGCTGTAGCCACAGCTGAACTGCACATTACACAGAGAGCTGACATTTTCAGCAAACCTAGGTGTGAAACACCTAGACAAAAAAAAGATATCTATGGGAACTGGAAGAGGTGCTACACTAAGACCCTCGGAGAGGTGTTCAGGGATCACAATTTCTGTCAATGGCCATGCACATGAGAGTCTGGAAAAGATCTGAGCTGTGAAGTCTTGCAAATGTGTAGGTTTTCTATACTTGAGTGGCCCAGTCCCTGTTTGGCAGACGGCAAGATGCTGGTGCTGGACACATATGGCCTTCCTTGGTGGAGGGACTGCTGTTCCAACCCACCAGTTTGCTGTAATCAAGCAGGCCACCCCTTGCTGGTCTGGCATCTGTGACCCCGAGCATTGCAAAACAGAGACTTGGGAGAAGACAGTAGGAGGAAATGCTTTCTGTTGTATTGACTATACAGCCATAACCTGCTGTCCCCAAAGGATGTGTTCCTGAAAGGTGTGATAGCAATATGATGGCTGAAGAAGCAGTTTTTCTGTGAGACTGAATTCCTGGCCATTACCCTGTTTTTCCATCTTTTAGCCTTGATTGATCTTGGTTCATCTGAGGAAGATGGGGATGAAGATAACGACAAGGTAAAGTTCAGAAAGATGCAGCAAGAAAGTTCCTGGTAAAAGAAGTTCAGTCACACAGATGAAGCAGCTGAGCTCTTTCAGGAATGGTGATCCTGAAAGCCATGCTGAAAAAATGGCATGTTCTCCAGCAAACAATCCTGGTGCAGCTCATCCTGCCTCTGTGTCCTCCACACTATAAATATTGTCCCTCTATGCTTAAAACACATGTATTAAGTCCCTCCAAGCATCTGCCCTCTACTTCTTATAGGAAAAGTTGCTTTGCTATCTAGCAACTTTACTGCTTCATATATGAGAGTCATGACAGCCTGCAGAGCAGGGTGACACAACTCTGAAACACCAGAAAGAGAAGCAACAATTAGCAGAGGGTTCCCATTTTGGTTTAAGTGTGTTTGGCCACTGCCACAGCAACTAAATGTGAGCAAACGCTCTTTCTAAAACCAGCTTTTATTCCACTCACATCACTTTTACGTTAATCCAGAATCTGAAGGTCTCACAAATCTGAAGGTTTCACAAATCCGCAGAGACTGTGCTGGCAGGCAGTGCCCTGGGACACTTCAGCATTGCAGTGAATGGAGGGCTCAAGGTGGCCAGCTCCAGCACCTTACGAGCATGAGGCAGTGCTCAGGACAGAACTAGAAAACAGCCCGCACTTGTCTGCCACTCTGTCAGTTGTTAGATTCTCTGATGTCTTTTGCCCTCTCCCTCCACAACCACATGGTCTAAGGTTCTCTACACCTAATGAGAGGTACTACACACAAGTATCAGATGACCATGGCTTTGGCCTTGTCTGTACACCTAAGGAAAATATATATTGTCTGTCTGGGAGCCAGCTATATTACGGAGAGCGGATTGCAACCACAAGCAGTTATTGCACTGGCAGGGAGCATGAATTACCCTGGAAAAGCTGCTTCACCTCTTCATTCGATAGTCTGTTCAGTCTTATATTTGGGCACTGTGTGTGATCTCCTCATCTGAGTTACATTTTCCTCTCTGCCACAGGTTCAATACGGTGCTTTGGACAAATCTGTTTATCTATGCTGCACTTCATCGGTTAAGTGCAGACCATATTTTCCTCTCTGTCTAATATTGCTGTAAAAACTTAGTAACTTTGCATTTGAGCATACCAATATTTTCATATGCTAACATACAAGTGCAGGAAAAGCAAAGGAAAGAAGAATAACCAGTGAACTGCAAATTACATCTCATTTTCAGAATAGTTTCTTGACATTTTTTAAGTACCCCTGGGAAATACTAACATGAATCCTACTGAAAACCTTCAAAGCACAGTCCCATATCTTCACTTCTAGTGCATCATAATGGCAGCCCTGTCACAGCAGCAGTTTTGTGAGCAAAGCACAAAGCAGAGCCTGCAGGCAACAACTCGCAAATAAAGCAATAGTATGAGATTAAAGAAGTAAAGAAAAGAAGGTTTACCTGGTTCAGATCAAAGATATCAAACACCCGTTTAATGTATAGATCTCCCTCTGGATCCAGCCCTTGCAGACCCAGGAGTTTCTTGAATTCGTGCAGACTAAGTTGCCCAGATGGGCATTCTCTCATAAATTTGCTGTAATAATGATGCATCTCTGGGGCAGAGCCATCACCTGGTAATGATTCTTTGGCGCCCATGTTACTATACAGAAAGTGTCTCTTTTTTTTATATTCACATTTGCGTTTCTCAGGTTCAGAGTCTTGCTGATGACTGCAACTCAGACAAATACTGCATTTAAATGGCCACGGTAAACCTCTTACAGCGTACGTTTCTATTTTTATTTAGTGACTATCTGTACTCATGTGAGATTACCTTTAATGCCCAATTCTAAACCAGATGGAATTTCAGAATGGGGTTAAAGTAGAAGTAAAGAAAGCTGTGCTCAAGTTATATTTCATGAAAATCCAAACTCTCCCACTGACTACAAATGTGTATATTAGCAAAAGAAAAATGAGGAGATCCTCAAAGTAGTTGACTTCGAGTTATACGCAAACCAGTATCAACATGTAAAAGTGTAATCCTGGATTGACTGTAAGGAATAGCTACAATTTATGCTGTAAATAAGGATGGTAAATGTTGAGAGTACAAACAGACATGCCCATTATTACCTTCTCTCTATTGTAGGTGGATTAAGCCTTTCTAAAGACAGAGCCCTTAGGACTCCTCCTTGAGGCAGTTCTTATTATGAATATGCTGTGAGGTATCTTGTATTTGTGTGAAATTGCACTGTATTTGCCCCCTCTCAGCACGGGTCCCCAGATAAAACGTACAATTTTGGTCACCAGCTCATGACAGAACCTGAGTGGAAGAGGAATCTTTTACAGTCACTCCTTTAACAAGAATCACTGTGGTCTGAGAAGTGAATTAATTACAATTTTCCTTGATGTTGGTCAGTGCTCTAGTGCTGCTTTTTATTTTACAGCTTTCAGGAGCTGAATTCCTTCTTCTTCTCTAAGGCCAGGGAGGGGGTTAGGTATCAATAATACTTCTGTACTGATTAACTGCTATACAAGGAGATGAGTGGCTCAGGAGCATTACTATAGCACAGACAAGTTTGGAGCTATAAATATCAGTGTAAAACTGTAGGATGTTAGAGATGCAGAAACAAGACACTCCCACTCACTTATCCTTTTCATTTATAATCACATGGTGGACTTAAAGAGCATAGTCCTGTGAGGTGCCGAGTGCCTCATGAAAAATGGCAACCTCTTTCCAGCCCAACTGAAGCCAGAAAGCAATCAATATCTTATAGGATCAGGTCAATTTTTTGAAAAGGATAGTGCACCCTCAGCAAGTTTGCCGATGACACCAAGCTGTGTGGTGTGATTGACACGCTGGAGGCAAAGGATGCCATGCAGAGGGACCTTGACAGTCTGGAGAGGTGGGCCTGCGTGAACCGCATAAAGTTCAGCAAGGCCAAGTGTAAGGTCCTGCACCTGGGTCAGGGCAATCCCAAACACAAGTACAGGCTGGGCGGAGAGTGGCTCAAGAGCAGCCCTGAGAAGAAGGACTTGGAGGTACTGGTGGATGAGAAGCTCAACATGAGCCAGCAATGTGCGCTTGTAGCCCAGAAAGCCAGCCGTATGCTGGGCTACATCAAGAGAAGCACGGCCAGCAGGGCGAGGGAGGTGATTCTGCCCCTTTACTCCGCTCTCGTGAGACCCCACCTGGAGTACTGCGTCCAGCTCTGGAGCCCCCAACAGAAGAAGGACATGGATGTGTTGGAGTGGGTCCAGAGGAAGGCCATGAAGATGATCAGAGGGCTGGAGCGTCTCTCCTACGAGGACAGGCTAAGAGAGCTGGGGCTGTTCAGCCTGGAGAAGAGAAGGCTCCAGGGTGACCTTGTAGCAGCCTTCCAGTACCTGAAGGGGGCCTACAGGCAGGATGGAGAGGGACTTTTCACAAGGGTGTGTAGTGATAGGGCAAGAGGGAAGGGCTGTAAACTAAAAGAGGGCAGATTTAGGTTAGAAATTAGGAGGAAATTCTTCACCCTGAGGGTGGTGAAACACTGGAACAGGTTGCCCAGAGAAGCTGTGGCTGCCCCCTCCCTTTAAGTGTTCAAGGCCAGGTTGGATGGAGCTCTGAGCAACCTGGTCTAGTGGAAGATGTCCCTGCTCATGGCGGGGGGGTTGGAACCAGATGATCTTTAAGGTCCCTTCCAACCCTTACCATTCTATGATTCTATACTCTTAACGGGCTAATCTACAGCTCTCTTTGCAAGGACATCATTGAGTTTAATACCATACACTTAAAAATGTGGCATTTGAGTAGGAAAGCTTGAACACTCCTCAAGTGCCCATGAACTTTTGAAGGCTGAGGGGACACCTTATCACTCTATACAGCTACCTGAAAGGAGGTTGTAGTGAGGCAGGTGTTGGTCTCTTCTCCCAGGTAACTAGTGATAGGACGAGAGGCAATGGTCTCAAGTTGCATCATGGGAGGTTTAGGTTGGATATTAGGAAAAATTTCTTTACTGAAAGAATGGTCAGGCATTGGAACAGGCTGCCCAGGGAGGTGGTGGAGTCCCCATCCCTGGAGGTGTTCAAAAAACGTGTAGATATGGCACTTCGGGATATGGTTTAGTAGGCTTGGTGGTGTTGGGTGGATGGTTGGACTTGATGATCTTAGAGGTCTTTTCCAACCTATGATGCTATGATTCTGTGATTAAACAGGAAGATACAGACACTGCCATTGGTTTAGCCAAAACTGGTTCAGTAGGAAAAGAACATACAGCAAATGGGGTAGTTAATGTGTTGCCTTTCCCCCAGCAACTGTCTCTGAGCCCTAGAACTGCCGCGTGATCCTGATGGCTAAGGGAGAGTGGGGACATCTCATTGGCAGGTGAGTGCTGGCTGAAGCAGTGGAGGTGGGGGAAAGGAAATGAGGACAAAGGAGGTGAAAGGAAATAAGCAGACAAACCTCATGGGTATGCACAGTGTGACAAAAATCCCATATTTTCTTCTTCAGCCATCATGCCTTGCTGTTAAAGCAATGACCAGTCATTGTGGCAAATGCCAGAGAAAGACAGTGCACCAGGAACAGGACTTAGGCAGGCTGCAATCTTTAGACGATATGGTGAAGTAAGAAATGTCCATCAGTAACTCGCCCAGTGCTAGTCATCCTTCCTCTTTTGTCTCTTCCAGCTGGACAATAACAACTCTCTTGCATCTCTTCACTGACCTCATGCAATCATTGTTCACAGGATCCCACTGAGGCATAGGGAACCGGGGAGTTGCTCGCATCTACTGAGGCCTCTCCCTTCCCTCCTGTTTTCTCATTTGGAAAAACACACTGCTGCTACTTGCTTCTGAATGGCAAGTCTTGGGAAGTGTACCCATGGTGAATGAGGCACACGAGAGAGATCGCTTATAGTGACTTAAAGGTAGGGCCTTAGAAACGAGATTTTTTGTCAGATTTTGTACCTTCTGGTAAAAAACTTACAAGAGAACATTACTTTAAAATCATTCCAACTTTAATTTAATACCTGTTTTCAGGGTCCCTTTAGTTTAATAATAATAACTAAAATACCTGTAAAAGACAGCAAAAATGCCTGGGGAAAAAGCAATCTGATGTATACTTCAGTCTCACAGCATCCCTCACTTCTAGCAGGGGACCGGAATAGTATGTAATAGCTGATATTACACCTGACAAAAAAGGGAAGGTGAGTTTTATGGAGCACCAAAAGGCTAAAATTTATAACCCACAGCATAGTTTGACAGCACTTAATAAACTCACAGAGGAAACAAGTCCTGAAATAGTAGAAATTCTACAGAAATCACCTGTTCCTAAAGCCAATGGCAATGGAACATTTCTACTTTTATAAATAAAAATAGAAAAAATTGTAACATTGTGGAGCTGAACTAATTAAATTAATATATTAAAGCCATTTCAAAGAACACTGAAGCAGTGGGTACGGAGACTAGTTTGTATACAGGAAGACCAGAGAAGCAATTCCAAATGAGCTATCTGTAGCAAAATCAACTTATGATAAAAGGTGAAGACAGAATCAAGAGTATCTATTGAGATCTGCGTTAGAGGTGCCAAGAAGCTTTCTGTAGTCTGTACAATATTATGGGAATTAAGAAAAAGATACAAACAGGCAACAGTGGGACTATGTACTTGCTCTGAAAATGACAGTCCTGTAATAAAGAAGACTGCTGGTTCAAGGGCAGATTGTTGCTAAACTGCAAGAACACGGGGCACGCAGAAAATGCACGCTGCAGGTAAAGCAAAACTCTCTTTGCAGGGAAACATAAGAGAAAAAAAAGCAGATTCATTAACGCTGCTCTGAAAGTGGTATAATATATCATCAGTTTTGGAAGGCATAATGTCATCTAGATTTCTTTACAAGTGAAAAAGAAGTAGTCTTTTGACAGAGTTTGAAAATAACAGTTGCTCTTTTTTAAAAAAAAAACACCCCTAAACTTCACAACGGAGTGATCTGCAACTACCTTGATATAAAAAAAAAGGCAGAAAAGCAAGATAATAAAGATGACATTCCCTTTCTTTTGGGTATTGTGAAAGCAGCAGTAACTTTTCTGTAGGCAGCAGATACTAAATCCCTGTGTTGTGAAACAAGGAGGTCACACGTCTTTCCACTCTGATAGATTCAATTGAATGCTACCTGTTTGAAGTATAAGGCAAAAAAGACAACTGCTAGTGTTTGAAATGGCAAATGCCAAGTTTTAAATGCATATGAACAAAAAGCTTATCTACAGATTTCTTATCTAAAAGTTGTGTCATTGCCAGTTAACTTTTTGTCCTTTCCTTTTGATTTTTTAATCCACTCTGGTTCACTCCAGCCTCACTCTCTTTTTCCTTCCTTGGCAATTTCTACCTGCCATTTACTCTGAAAAATGACATTTCTTTCTCTTGTGTGACTGAGCTCATGCTTCTGCACTTTGCCCTATCTCTCTCTTTTTCCATTCCCTTTCTTTCCTGCACTCCACTGCTATCAGATGCTGGCTCCTGTCAGTGCTGAGCACATACAGAGATCTGCCACCGCTCATTTCAGTTGCAGAGGGGAGCTACCTGGGCAGGACCACAAAAAGCACTGTTGCAGGCATTCCCATGTCCCAGCCTTGCCAGCTGACTTAAGAGCGTAGTTTCCTTCCCCCTATCCTGCCATCTCCCTCTATTAACTTTGTTAAGGACTGTTTTCCTCTCCTTCATAAACCAGAAAGCTTTTGCCCTGATGAGGCAAGGGACACAACCATTAATCTCTCTGCCTGAAAGGAGAGGACTCACCAAATTCTTGCTAACTCAGGCGTGGGCATGAGGAAAAGACATGCCATCACTACTTTCTATGGCATTTTAAGCATGGCATACACAGCAAACTGTGTGAGAATATACATACAATCACTTAATTATTCTCTCAGTGAAAACACTGATCAAGAACTGGCACAACTTTGTTAGCTCATAATCACATTCCTCATGTGTCTGTTACTATATTTCTAGAAATAGTTATCTCCTTGGGTTTGTGTGTGGATTTAAAACTGAAACACAAAGCAGTGACCATTTAAAAATACATCTATAGAAGCCCATTATATCCGATTCCTTTTTGTACTGCTGCTTCATTATTTCTGACATGGAGATTATGAGTATAGCACAATGATACATGTCTTGGTGACAAGATAAGCAATTGTGCTTATCTTGGTTTTGCACAGTCCAGCCCAGGCCTTTTTTTGTCATTAAACTAACCACTTACAGACACGATATTGAGCGTGTTGTTAGCCACACATGCCACAGTGCATCGGTCTCTATAAATAGCTGGCAGACCATGCATAATGAAATAACATCCCACAGAACCATTTGCAGTGCAGTTGTTTTCATTTTAATGGTTGTGGGAAGTGCTCAGAGATACCGACTTTACATTTTCCATTTGGAGTTAAAGACTTAACACAATGAGGGCCCACTCCTGAAACTACGATTTTCATCAAGGTTTCTAATTGCCAGAGAGCTGCATCTCCTTTGTCAGGAGGATAAGTCAGGAATATTTTCTTTTTGTAGCTCTTGCAAATGCACCGATTTTCCTGAACTCAAGGTTGGTAAGAGCTAGGGCTGCGCCTTATGTTGTGGGCATCAGGGAACCGCAAGTGGGTCTAGCAGAGGTTAATTAAGGACAGAAAGGCAGTGTAATGACTGTTAAATTATTACTTTTAAGTGGTCTTACTAGAAATGAAGGGAAAGAGTCCTCTCATCCAGAGAAAATTTGAGAGGCCAATGAAGTGTCCTGACTCCAACTAGGAGAAATAAAAAGAAAAGAAACCCCTGAACTTTTGCATGCTGATGATCTGGGGAGGAAGGAGGAAAAAAACCCAAAAAACCCATCACAAAAAATACCTAATTTTGGAAAAATTTGAAATACTGTATTTTCAACTATCTATAGGTACTATTAGTTACCACTTTTTTCTAAAAAGTAATTTACGTTAATAAATTCTTGTTCCAAAAGTCTCCCCCAAAATCTTTGTGTTAGGGGTAGTATCTTTGAATTAACCCCCCATCCCAAAGGCATTTTGATGCCACAGCCTGTTTTCATGAACGATTTCAGTTTAGACAACTTGGATTTTTTCAGTTTATAATGTTACATATAGATTCTTAAATAACTTTAAATGCCAGCCTCCTGTTTTTATCTTTCTAGGCAGTATGGCTATTTGGAAGAACTTTGGATATTAAATCATCTTTCCCACCCCCCCGCTATAAATTGGACGGAGTTAAGCGTTTTGGAAGAGGGAAAACTGAGCCAATAGAGAGAGGGAACAGTAAACTTTTAATTAAAAGCAGAAGCTGTCTTCCCTGATTAGGGACCGTTGTTTTGTTTGGATTGGAGATGTTCTCCTTCTTGGTGTCTGAAGTCTTTCCCAAACCGGACAGACACCAAGCGGCTTGCATCTCCTGGTGGCTCCGGTCAGCAAGGCAAGGGTTCGCTGTGATTGCTAAAGTGCACAGTGATATTTCTGGCTGGGAATTCTGGCTGGGAATTCCTGTCCAAGAGCACTTCTGGGCCAGTGGGAGAGGGGAGCCCTGCTGAGAGACACCCCGAGGGGCTGGATCTTGTGGCTGCCATTACCAGCCTCTGCTTCTCCCTCTCACTCAGCTGAGAAAACGACCACGTTTATTCTGGGATGTTGTTTTTGTCCGAGCTCTCTTTCTGATGGAAAATGAGTCTCTCGCTAAGATTTTAACTAGCTGTCAACACTTTCTCCACAGCTTGCATTTTGGTTCCACAAAGGTTTCAATTAACATACGAAGAAGGGAGGAAATACTATTTCCTCCTTCTGCTCTTTGAACATTTATTTCCATCTCTTTATACTTGTGCCTGAAGTTTGTTAATTTGATTTTTTGACTGTTTGTTTTACATTTCACTTGTTTCTTCCCCCTCCTGGAAAAGCAGTATCTATTTACCATATTCCTGGCTATTCCTGGTTTTTGACTGTAATTTTTCCACTGCATTTCTTGATTCTTTCCATTTATCATTATTTATTTATTGAAGCAGTAACATGGTCTTCTGATTTCTGATCTGTGCAAGAATTCAAGTCTACCTTTCTTCCACTGCTCAGCTTTAAAAATTACTTTTTTTTAAGCAGTGGGTAGGGAACCAAAACAGCTATTTTACTCTTTTACAAACTTTCCAAATAAGAATAAAAATGGTGATAATGAAATACAGAAAAAAAAAAAAAAAAGATTCACTGTAACTGTCCAAAAACACGTCTCGACATCTGAGGAGACTTTGCTTTGGAAATGGCGAAGCAAATAATTTTTAAAAAGGAGAGTGAAGACAGAAATATTCATGCAATCTTCCAGCAATGAAAGTGGGGAACATGAGGGTTTTAAGACTCTTGTCCAGCCCTATCTACAAATAATCAAACTTGTTTAGTAAATTTTTGAAGAGCTCTCCTCTTAAGCAGTCTAAATGACATTGACAAGAATCCAACATATCCATTTTTCTCACTTTAAGTAATGCTGAACAGCTGCTGCAAATTAGTGACAAAAACCCCTCAATTCTTGGTTACCTACTGCTTCTTATTTGATATCACTAGGCCAAAGTCCTCTACTGTTCACGCTAATACAGATGCTTCATGGTGAAAACAGTCCAAGAAAATTTCTTACTTGATTCATGTCAAAGATGTGAAACACCTGCTCAACATACTTGTTTGCCTGAGGGTTCATGTCACATAAACCCAGTATTGTCTCAAACTCATGGAGAGTAAGTTGACCGGAGGGACATTGATTCATAAATTTCTGGTACTGTTGACTGTTTTCTATAGCAGCACAGTCATCAGCTGATTCCCCGGCACCCATAGCACCATCCACCCTTCCTCTCCATACACGCAGTGCTGTTTGTTTACATGTTCCCTGGCTCACCTCCAGCTAGAATTCATCCACAAACCAGGAGCTGTAAAACTACCATAAACTTCTTAAAGATCTGGATTGGGTAAAAATATAAACTCCACAGGGTCATCCTTCGTGACCTGTTTGAATGCAAGCAGGCTTGTCAATAGGTGGGTCCTTCTCTCTGTCTGGAGCTAACTCGACACCTCAACGTGATCCCACAACTCAGCCTGCTTCTCCAGGGGCTCTCTTGAAGACAAAACATGAAATTTATGCTCACATTGTGCAACATCCTATGTCAGGCTTGCAGCCTTGGTACTCTTGCTAAACTTACAATGCTTTGTACTAAAAATGCACTGGCTAAGATGACTTTGAATGCCTCCCAGGCTGTGAAATGGCATTGCTGTGCTTTGTTTGGGGGGCTTTGCGTTAAGCCCCTTGGAAAACAGAGAGAATCATAAATCCTGCAAAATACTAATGATGTGTATAGTGACTGTGGTATGTGCCAGTAAGTGTTCATCCAGCTGAAGGAAGGTAATATGTAGAGAGACTATACAGCATCATAACATTAACATTGAAAGCAAATGTTCTGATAATCTCTCACAGGAAACATCAGGTTATTTAAATACAAAGATAGGAAATTCACACACCATAACCGGAAGAAAGGATATAGTGAGCTAGTGAAATTCAGGAATGGGACTTTTTAACTGAAGGCAGACTCTTCATGACTCTCCAATTAAAAGTACATACTTTCAATTTGACTTAACATCCCATCTAAACCAAGCATGTGATAAATACATTTCATATAATCTTATGGCAAAAAGAACTAGGAACATGTCCTTCTTTATAAAATTCTGAAACAGTAAGAGTGTGCGGAGGCACTAAAAAGTAATCATTCTTCATTTGCATAATCCACTTAACACACACGTTCTGTTCACACAGTCTCTGTGATGGATTTTCAGATAGTACAGTGATAGAAATATGAATATTTAAGGTACGACACTTTCACTATCATAGAAACTAGAAGCTGACAGAGGCACCTTCAGGAATTTCAGGTTCAGGGAGACGCTTGCAGTGCACCAAAGTCTGTTGTTTGCTTGGAATCTCAATTCCTAAATGCCAAAAGTGTGCTGCAAGAGGTTAGATCCCAAATTCTCCTCCTCATCCAGCAATGTCAAAGATCTGGCAGTGATTTTTACCATCATGGCAGTAGACAAAATCTGATCCTCTAGCAGAAGGAAAATAGAATAACATAGAGACTTTGAGGGGAAAAAAAAAGATACAAACAAAAGAAAACTAACCCTGCAATTTTCAACTTTGAAATATAATTGCACTGCAGTGGGCAAGACAGTCTGAACAATAATGAGTTTTTGCACCTCTAAATGTTAGGTCACTTCAGAACCTTGACTTACATGTAGTGTCTTTCACAAATCAATATAGATATCTGCTTATTCTGTTAAGAAAGAGTTAAATAGTTTCAGCTGACCAAATCAGGCAGGTTATTATTCCTGTGAAGTATAAGGGAGGGCAGAGAAACTTGGTTCATCTCACTTGCAAAGAGCTGAGTCATCTTGAAATAAGATCCTTCGGCTCTGCTAAGCATGAAAAGGAGTCTTGAACTGGATTTCTGTATTAAGACCAGAAAGCAGAAGACAAATGCGTCTTGATTGTACTACACATAAGTCATGCTCTTGTTAGAGAAGTGTCGATATAGTCAGGATGATTAAGAGCAGTATGAGGATATTGTTACTGAGACAGCCCATGCCAAGCCATAAAAATCCCATATACGTTTACTCTTGGCAAGCTAATATGCCAACAACTCGTTCTCCTTACATAAATTGGTTCCCTAAGCTAGCCTGAAGCCCCACAGAATTACTTCAGAGGAAACATACGTTACAACAGATAAATATACACATCATATCAAACTAAACAGACTCGGTGTGAATCCCAAAGGGGAAGCTTATGAAATCCTGGCATGTGGCTTGAGAGGTCCTGGTCCTCATTTGCCACAGGCTTTGCAGTAAGGCTTTCACAAGACTTTATTCAAGGCAAGAGAAGAATAAAACTGAGCTACAGCTTATCTTGATACTACGTGTTGTATCTGAATCTTTCAGTTATACTGTTGCCATTTCATTAAAAATTGTACTGCTGTTTCATCAAAAATGGATTATTCTTTTTTTCTGTTATTAAAAAGGTAAAGTAAAACATTTGGGTAAAACATTCTGGTTCATTGGATTAATTTCTCTAAGTGTTTTTTAGCCTTTCCAGGCATTAAATTGTATGAATAGATTACACAAGGAGAAAAAATTGCCAGCTTTTTATCTGAAAGTAGACGCCACATTCTTCATATTATTTCCAGCTGCAAATGTGTACAGACTATACAGTCCCAGGTATATGACTATTCCAAATGTGCCATTTTAGTCTTGTCTACTAAATAACTTTTCCTAGGCCTATTGCTGCAACAGCTCAATTAAGAAAATATACGATAAAATCTATGCCACAGATTACAGTAGCTAATGGAGGATTGTAACAACATCTTGCAGAACTGGAAATGAATACCAGATTTTTAGCTGGAGCTCATTATTAAATAATGAAGTTATAAGCCTAGCATAAGCAGGTTTATAGTGGATTTTATGAAGCCCCAAAGGCCAAATCGTTGTTTAATTTCATTAAAATGGGGGGAAGGCTTCCAAATGCATAAATCATTGAAACATCTTTTTCTGTCTAACATGGAACATTAATTAAACAAGCCCTTTTGGAAGCAGCAAAACAAAAGCCCAGATTTTTACAGACCCTGTCTTTTGTCCCTTAAATCTCCACACCCTGGTACCCCAATTCCTCACCAGGCAAAAGGAAAGAAGTACCTGATCATTTTGCCAGCCAGCTGTTGCCTTAAACAATGAATAAAAGCTGAATTCTGCATGAGTGGGGCATTCATTCTGGGTGTGCCCGTGCTACCCGTTGATTAAAAAGTTATGGGGAAACAGGAGAAGGGGAGCAGAGATTGATGGATAGAACTATGTAGCAGTCAAACTCCAATATGTGTATAACCTCACAGGTTTAAGGCATATGTCTTAATATTAATCAGATAACTTGAGCAATTGGCTCCCTGGGTGCTAAGCTATCTGAACTGGGAGGGAGGCCCTGCAATTAGTAATTTGTGAAAAACTAGCCAACCAAAAGACACCTCCTGCCCCTACGCAAAAAAACCCCAGCCAAACCAAAGCCAAAAAACCCAAAAAGCTCCCCACCTTTTTGGTTTGGAGCTCTTTCCCTGTTTACACAGGTTCCAGGTTCACCTAAGGCTTGTCTTCAAGCAGGGTGACTAGCTGCTTCTGCAATATATTTTTTCCTTATGGAAAGGTACTCTAAATAACCTAGATATAGAAAAGTATGCTTCACAGCTGTAACATATTGTATTATAATGCTTGAAGTATATAAAAAGCAAATGTCAGTGTCCATATGCACATTCTCAATACTATAAGTAATACAAACAAGTGAAGAAAACTGCTACAGTTTTGATTAGACATGACATTACAAAGACTACAAAAAGTAGAGAAATCTGAATGGGGTATGGTGGTGAAGAGCAACTGTGCCCTGAAGGTTTGTATCTAATTTATTCTGCACTCTCTGCCTGTACTGGATGCAGTAGTTATTTGCAAATATATAGACCAATATCAGCAGTAGTGGCACGTTCTCCTAGGCATTTCTGTTGATGCAAAACTATTTGAAGGGTACGTTCTTATTCCCTCTCCACATTCTCAGTTATCTCATGGCAAACACTGAGGCTGGTCCTGCACTGGTATGCTATAACCTTGACAGAATCCTGATTTTCAGAGATGTTTATTTCATGGTCCAGTTTTCTAAAGAGTAACTAAAACCAGCTACAGGCTCAGTTTTCTGAAACATCCTTGAGTCACTAGTCGCTTTGAAAATATTTGTCTAAAATAAATTTTGGAAATATTTCCAAATATTTTTCAAGAGCACTGAAACATCGAAGGCTTTTTGCAGTAAACATCAAAGTTAAACTGAAAACGCTCTTAGATAAGCTAAGACACTGTCTATGTGTGTTACCCAAGAAAGTTAGCAGTGATAAAGCTTTACTGGGGAACTAATGCATTGATTTATTAATTGAAAAGAACACAGTAAGTTGACAATTTCTGCCAGTCAAATTCCATGTTTATGGACTAAAAGTTTGCTCATCGTCTGTAACTAGCACATTTATTGAGTTAGGTGATGCTACTTAATCAAATTCCAGTATGTTTAACCATCTGGTAATTGGCAGGGCGAAGAAAAGAGCATGTGACAAGCCCGATATTATAGGAACAGTCCTTGAAGATTATGTAGATAATAATTATATAATACCAAAAAATCAAGCTGAATTGGGTGTGTATGTGTGGAAATACACATAATAAGAAAATGGTGTAATAAAGGTACTGACTCTGAGAATTCTTAGTCTACTGGGCACCATACAAGAAAGTGAAGCTTGGATATAAAAACACACAAAGTACAAAATACTCTCAGCATTTTTTGAAACAAATGTAATTAATTTCATAATAAAGAACAGAAAGGCCATTCCTGGAAATTGAAACTGTCTGGAGTAGTTCTGGCTACAATTTGAACCAGTTTTATTCTGGCCACTAAAGTAATTCATGTAATGTAATAACACATTTTTCATTACATCTCTAAATTCATTGAGATCAATGGCATGGATAGAGAACACTAATACACTTTTTTTTTTTTAAAAAAAAAAGTTTTTATACCATGATGGGCCCATCTGTTCTATTAGCTGGAAGCAGACTTTGTGCAGTGTTGACAACCCAGCCTAAACCTTATTTCAGTCAAGGACAAACACTTCGGTAGGAATTACAGATGACTTTCCACTTCTTTTGTAACATTTCACAAAAAGTGTTATTTTGGCTTCAGGTTAAAACTAACAAGGCACAGTCTTCTGGATGGATCTCATGGCTAGAAGGAACCTGTATGAACACCGAGCTGGAAGAACGCAAGACATCAAAGCGAGTAACAGCTGCTGGATTCCTTTCGAATGACCTAAGATGTTAAGCAGTAAAAATGAGTTGATGGGTCAAAAACAGACAGATGTGTCTTTGGAAAAGGGGGATTGACTGGTACCAAACTAAGCCATAGAAGGTGCTCGTAATGAATACAGTCACAGAAGGAATCATATTGTGCCTATGTTGCATGTTCTTATAGCATTAATACCTATGGATCCAGCCAAACACTTACTGCTTTAAAATACATTTTTCAAGCAGAGTTATATAAATAAAACTTCCAATTATAAACACACACTGAAAATAATAAGAAGAATCCGAGTTTCAAAGATGAGAAACTACTCAATCTGTATTAGAATGACTGTGTACAATTTTCAAAATGGCAAAATGTACTGGGAACAGAACATTCAAAATTGTTTGCCTGCCACTCATGTTAATTTGCCCATAGTTTTCTATTGCATCACCTCTAAATCACTTCCATTACCTCTGAATAGTGAGCACTGCCAGCCCTCTGAGACAAGTCCCTGAATGCATCAAATGATACAGCCATAAGAAAGCCAGGAAGTTCAGCACGAATTCTTACCTTATTCATGTCAAATGTGTGAAATACTTGTTCAACGTAGCTGTTAGCTTCTGGAGTAAGTCCATGTAGATCCAGGACGTGTTTAAATTCATGCAGACAAAGCTGTCCAGATGGGCACTCTTTCATAAATTTTGTGTACCAATGGTGAATTTCCATAGCATTAATGTCATCCGCCGATCCAGCAGCACCCATAGCATCAAACATACCAGGTAACCTTTTTCAGTATTTATTCATCCAAAAGTTCATTCTTGCTTCCCAGCAGTGATCATTGAAACATCAATTCTGCCTTTGAGAGCTACTTTAAGCCGCTTACAGATCACTACCAATATAGACTCAGTAAATATAGCACCCTAGCAAGACTGCTGGCACCCGGGTTTTAGTGCCTCATGGTTTTATCAGCTGATTACAGTCTTTCTGCACAGTCAGTTTGCAAAGCCTCAGCAGGGCATGAGGACCGATTATGCTGATTCTTACCTTGCGTTGGCATCCGTGGTGCTAAAACTAAGTAAACTGGATGAATATTGAATAAACAACATGCAGGGTCTTTGAGAGTAGTTTCTAAACCTTTGTTTTAATAATTCACAAGATTTTAACTAAACCTTCAGCCTCATTTTTATATTTGGATGCCTTTTGTGCAGCTGCTTTGTAGTATTACTTCTGTGTGTACTGTGGTCCAAATCTTACCTTGCAGGCCAAAACTGCAACATGATTTGACTTGGATAGCCTGAAAAGAACTAAAGCATCTATAACTAAGCACAAAAAGCTTGCCAATGTCTTTAGACAGAAGTTCTACAAGGATCCGAGTCTTACATAAGCCAATGATGTCCTAAAAACTGCTCCCCCACTGCTCATTCAGTCCCATGCTTTCCCTTCCCTTAGGCCAGCAGGAGCGTTTGTGGTTGCACTTGGGAACAGCTTTAAGAACAGATCCAGGCACAAGCTTGCAGTAAAATTTAGATCTCACAAATACAGTTAGCTTTAGACAACAGCGTTTAGATTTTGCGTTGCCTAGTCTCAGAAAACCTTGGGTGGTACAAGAGAACAGACTGAGCGGGTGTGGAAAAGGGGGGCCAGCAGTAGAGGGTGTGCAGGACTGCTTCTTTTGCCAATTTAAATTTCTGTGGAAACTTGTAGTGTAATGTCATAATGTCTGTGCTGTATAGTGGTACATAGCAGTTTACAGTTTTATAGCATTTAAGCCTTACAGCATATAATATGGCACGCAGTAGTTAGACACTAAACTGTTGGAATGTAAAAATACAATTGTTACACTTAAGTCTACTGTAAAGGTGTTGTCTCACCGATGGCACTCTGGTGGTGCCTCACAAGAGGAAAAGCGAGCACTACCCGAGAAGCGTTTCTGCCTTGCTCGGCAGAGCAGAACGCAGTCCGGCTGCCCCAGAGCGCCGTACAGCCCCACGAGCTGAATTTTCCTCTGGGCCAACGTTCAGCTGCAAAAGCGGTATCGACAGTCGTGAGAGACAAATTTCTTCTCAAATCTGCAAAAAAACAGAATGGTACTTTTGGACACGTCACAAAACCTGGTTTTCAGGTGACACGAGGGATGAGCAGTGGTGTGTCCGTTGGGTGTGCGCAGTGAGGGTGGAGTAACTGAACCCAGGCAAGCTGCAGCACAGAGTTTAAGGCAGGCTGTATGTCACAGCATGCAGACTCACGTGGCCATTCAGTGTTTTGAGCTCTATTTAATTCTTTAGGCAAATAAGGAGTTGGGACACACTAGTCCTGTAAGAACAGAATTTCAAAATATTTCTGAGAAATAGGTACAAGTCTTCACTGCAAAAGGTGACAGGGCTGGAACAAGCTGGGCTGTGACTGGAACAGGCTTTCAGCACGTGTTTACAAATACATTTCATAAACCGGAGTCTGCAGCCAGCCAGGGCAATGCTGCTGAGGAGGGAGAGAAGGGGAAAAAAACACACCTGAACGCCTGGAGGACTTCTATAGCCACATATACGCTAGCTATCTTTAAAAGGTGATTTTTCTAATCTCTAGTCTTTTCTTGCACCCCTTTCAACCATCTGCCCAGGGCAACAATAGCTGTCTGGTAACATGCTGTCAGTTATAGGATCAAGGCCTTCAATACTGAGAAGCAGCAGGGGTTAACTACATAAAACGCTGAACAACACCAGAATAAATCTGAAACGTGAATTTGGTATTTGGAAAAACTCCACTTCAAAATATCACTAGCAGGCATAGAATGCTGTATTTGTAATAACCAAGAATGGCAAGCAAAAAAAAGGTAGTTTGAAGTAGCAATCTTCAGTCTTTTACCTTTGTTCATCAAATATAAATTTTCAATAGCTAGTGGTTGAAAACGCCAACACAGAATTTTCCAAGTGTATACCTACCAAATTTCTTGTTCAACAAAAAGAGGGAATGTTTTAAAACTCAAATGTTACTCAGACTTCCATTTTTTTCAGAAATAACAATGGTGTTCAAAGGAAGAATCAAAGATTTCAACTTTCAGAAGGCATAGGCAATTTTTTTTTTGAAAATACAGGAGTACAATTATTTTTTTTACATTTTCATTTTCAAATGTACTTATGAAAAATGTGACAGCATAAATGTGTGTATCAAAGACTAAGCTATCTCAGTCCATGAAGACATGCATATTTCTTTCATATGGCATGGAAGAATCTCCTAACCCTGTTATTGTCCTTACAGAAGACAAGGTTAAAATGCCAGAGAAATCCACATTTTAATCATCCGTTTGAGGAATCTGAAAAAAAACTTACATTTTACACTGCAGCATTTGACTAAATCAGCATATGAACAAACACGACGTGCTTATCATTGAAGGTTATAACTCAAAAAGAACTAAGAGAGAACACCCAGAAGACTTGAAGCAGCAGTACACTAGCCCAGAATAAAATGGAAACATGGAAGCTAGAATAAAGTTCAAGTAGGAGAAGCTGCTTTTAAAGGAGTCCATGTAGGCCATGTCCCTGTTAGCACAGCTTTACTGGGGGATTATAGTGTTGCAGAAGACACAGATTAGAAGCGCTATGCTGGCAACACTGTTCTTTTTAGCAATTTAATACTATCCTTGGTTTCACTCTGAGGAAAAGATACTTCTCTAGCTAAAGCATGGTTTTCCTCAGACTTATCATATCTGTGCATCCAGGTTAGTTGGGGATTATATTTCTTCACATGTATGACCTTACAAGCAAAGTCCAGAAGCAGAATGACGGAGAATGCAGAAGTAGTGAAGAACTGGCATTGTAGGTCTGCGGGCAATGTAATATAAAGGGGAGGGAAAGCAGCTAGAAGAGGAAAAGAAACACATAGGAGAGAGACTGACAGGACTTTGAGAATATAAAGCACTTCAAGAAAGGTTGAAAAAAAAAAAATTCTGCCATAAAAGAAGTGTGAGGCCTGGAAAGAAGAAGCTGAACTTATGGATCAGAGTGAAAACCAGAATTTAATTCCAAAGACTTAAATCCAGCATCAACAGCTGTACACAGAAACCTATTGCCCGAGTAGTGCCTTTATCAAATACATACCATGTGCTTAGTTTCCTCTGAACATGACTGGGGAAAAAAAGCCAGGTAACCTGGAGCCTCTCATCATTGTACCAGATGGCGCCATCGTATGTAATGGAGGTGACTCAATGCTACTAATGCAGGTTATAAAATAAAGGCCTTGGAGGCTCTGGCAATCTTTATCTAGGAAGTTTCAAGTTTCTATGCATGAAGCTGTGAAATATAGAGGAAAATGTAATGAAGCATTTGAAAGATAAAAATTGCAGACAATGAAGACAACGATATCAGGACAGAGAGATTAACAGCTGTTTTATGGAGAAGCTTCAAGGGACTAAACTCTGACCCCAGCTTTTTCCCCATAGCAAAATTCTCACTAAATCTCTCTCAGTGTTATATATTAGCATCATCAGTCTCTGCAATCCACAGGAATAAGATGCTTGGACTTTAAGGATGCGGGAAGACATCACCATTTAGAATTTTTATCTGATCTCTTTGCTGTAGTGACAGGTAACGATCTTAACTGTGATCATAAAAATTGCAGGTCACGGAACTGAAAAGTCTTATTTTCCTTTAACCTCAAGACAGCCTTTCTGGAATTTTTTTAAATATTCCTCCAAAATAATTTGAGAGAGGATCACTCAGATTTCTTTAGGAATAAAAAAAAGAATGTTTGTGTAATTGTACTGTGCAACTGATTACCACAAGGTGGTATGGAGGCTAAAAGTAAATATGAGTTCAAAAATCAATTAGTAAATTTAATGGAGGAAAAGCCCATCAAACCCATTTATTGAACTGGTTATTTGATTGAGTGGCCACAGGCTGCTGGAAGCAGAGATAGTAATGGAGGGGTACCCGTTTCCTAGGCACACGTTTCTGGATATTGCCAGAGATAGGAGAGTGAACCAGAAGTACTTTTGACCTGACCTGAAGTATGGCTATTTTTGTATACCAGACACGATGCAAAGAGCATTTAATTGGCTTATCTTTATCCAGCTGGTGGTCAGACTGAACAAATGAAGAGCAAACATTTTGGAAAAAAGGACACTATTTCGAAAGTCCTGTCTTAGATGGTTGTCTGGGTACAATGCAGGCGAACCCAGTTTATTGGTAATTTGCACATTTATCATAAAAGCATTGATGTAAATTATTTTTATGTGCAGTTTCTATTTGCATCTTCCCATCATTTTTTCACACAATCTTAGTGATTCCTTATTAGGGCCCTTTCTGTTTTAATTTGCCTGTAAGCTTCTCAGTGTCCTTGTATGTGAAAATATGCCTCTCTGAATACACAGTAATAAACCTGTAAATTAGTGGCTTATTACTGTGTTATGTCCTATATCTGTTTTCTTAAGTGACAAAAAAATACATATGCAGAAATCTGTCTGCTACCAAAGTCATGAAGCATACAGGGACAAACACAGGGTTCTACTGATATCAGCTAATAAGAGAACAAAAATCAGAAAGAGTTGTGATAGCCTACACTGAGGAGATTAGTAGATGGAAATTAACCCATAATTCTTGCTCTTCTACTGTTTTCATTATTATTAATAATTAATTTGCAATGATTCTCATAAATGTCATTAGATGCTTGGTAAGGTTACTTAATATTCTTTATAATCAGTGAAGCCCTTTATAAAGTATTGAGGTGACTTCATTGTCTTTCTGGGGCTCTTATGCAACACAGACACTACTTTATCTTAAAGAAAATGCCAAAGGCAACTACCTCCTTCCCTCCCTCCAAGTGGGAAAAAGAGATAGGGTAAATAAAAGTTGTTCCTCCTTCCGAAGGATATTAAATATTATAAAATTCACCAAAAGGTATTAATGAAAACATTTATCAATTATATTTGTAAAGTGATTATACAGGCTCAAGTTGAAGAACATACATAAAATGCTTAGCACCACTGGCCTTGAAAAGAAATCTTACATTTAACAAATAAATCATAAATTGATTTGACAGCAGTAATTGCCTCTAATCTGTCAGTCTTTGCTGGGTTAGATAGAGTCTGGGATTATCTAAGTGGCAAGATTAGTGCTAAGCGAACAGGCATAGGAATTCACAGCACAGAAAGCATCACATTCCCTCTGAGAACCTGGGTGCAGAGGGACTCGGTAGGAAATGGGAGCAGATTCAGCTCCGGTGCACCAGGGCGCGGCTCCCAGGCTACAAATAATCCATAGATGGACGTCTATGCTACCTCTGTGCATCTATGCCACCTCTGTGCATCTATGCCTGTAGATGGACATGCAACTAACTCTGGAAGCCCAGGACAGGCCACATTTTCTGTCTTCTCTTCAATAACTAGAAATACTTGAAATTAAATGTAATTTAACCTGTGAAGGTGCTTTAGTAATTCTGCCATCTTTCCCCTTAGGCTACTAGGTTTTCCTTGAACCTCTGTGTTTGCACCACACAGCTTTGCTGCAGTTTGCTGTCATACTCTGCTTTGTAGATGCAGTGAGGGACAGAATATTCCTCTTTTTATTTTTTTTTGTTTTGCTTTTTAAATGGAATGGAATAGTCTTTCAAATGTAAAGAGATTGCTTTGTTTTGTATCCTGAATAAGGCAACCCTGCAGTCACTTTAAAATATATTTCTGCTGAGAACTACAATAAATATTCATCAGTGTGTAGAGAATTACTAGCTAATAAGCCATCATGGTTAATAAACCATAACCGAGGACATGCAAACAATGGGCTGTAAGGTACATCCATGGTTCCTGTCTGGTCAACAGCAACTGATGCAGAACGGACTCAGATGGTTACAGTAACTTACTTCATAGCATATCCAAAAAGTTTTATCTGAACCTTTGCCAGCCTGTTAACAGCCACAATGCCAGATTTTTTATATTACTGAGGTCAGACTGAAAAAACTTATAAGTTTTGTTTTCTCCCTCCTGTTTTTCTGTCAGAGGACCCCTAACAGTTGACAGCAAATCTGTTAACAAGGTAAGACAAAGAAAACAAAACGGAAACTGAAATCTTTTGATCGTACTATCAACATTTGGTATTACATCCTGAGAGACAATGCACAAAAATAAAACCAACATGGAATTTAGTTTAAAAGAAAGATGTGGGAAAATCTTTTGAACTTTTATAGTTTATATTCCTCAAGAGGGATTTCATCACCACTGTGCTATGCAGCACTGACTGTGCTGCAAAGTTGTCTCTCACCACCACAGCAAACTCAAAGATAGTTCCTGACTACTGTAATTCTTTACAGATTTCAAGGTATGAAAAAATATCAGTAAGCACAACATGTATTCAAGTGATTTTTCATCAAGCATTGACAAAAAATATTGACAAACTATGTTTCAGTCTGAAAAACTGACGAAGATGAAAATACATGTTGGAGAATTTAGTCTTCACTACGAAGTTGCACTGTATGAGTAGGAAGGCACAACTTCAGTGATTTTAGGAGGGGAATGTACATGCTTAATCAGTACATGCAATTAAAATAAAAGCACAGGAAATCTGGTAGACTTTAAAAAGTAAAGATGACTGTTTCCAGACAATTTTACTGATGCATTACAGACTTTTTTTCTTCATTTTAAAGTATTTTCATCATCAAGTAATAGGTCAGCATATCAGCATTCACAGTTAAGAGTAAACTACTTGAACTCTAAACTCTGAAAAACTGGATTCAGATTTGCAATCAGAATTTGAAAAGAAACAAAGTGAAGGGAAAAAAAAGTGTTTGGGGTTCCAAAGATGTTTAATTTCATGAAAAGTGCTCTCTAGCTTAAGAAATGGAGGTTACACATTTTGTTTGTGAAGCCAAGTAGGTTCCTCTCAGCTAGTATACTTAGGTGGAAATAGAGACCTCAACTGATCTTCCGATTTCACGAGATGGCATTTTAAGAATGTCTCTAATCTGTTCCAAGCTTCCATTTTCTTAGAGAACACAGTATCCACTGAACTGGTGGAAAGTCCCAGGAAGATATGGGATGACAAGAAAAAAATCTAAGTCCTTAAATATCACATGTTCAGCATGCAACAGTGAGCATGAAAGAGTTACCAAGTTCTTTTCCGTAGGAGAAAGAGATGGGAAAAAATATTCTAGAGTACCCCAAGTTAATTTCCTTACTAAACCAGGCCTCACCCTTGAAAAGCACATCACAGTGAAGTATGTGGAATATTCTTGACAGCAAGTGCTGTTTGCATGAGCCTGGAAAACTGACCTTTAATAGACTAATACTGCTTCTCTCACAGTTCTTAAAAATCACCATGTTGATGTGATTTGTCTAAGACACAAGATACACCTCCTAGAGCAATTCGTCTAAACGTGGAGATTTACTCAAAGATAACAACCCTGGTTTTGCAGTTAGAAGTTTGAGACCATATTTTCCAGCCTGATGTCAAAGAAAACAATGTATTCACAACATCCCAAAAATTCACAAAAAAAATTTAAGTGAACAAAATTCTTTCTGTATTAATTTTTTGATAGTCTTCAGTGCCACGGTATTTTTCAAAGCTAAAGCTAAGGTCAGGTTTTCTGAATAAGACTTAAACTTTTTGTCCACTTCACATAATTTAAGAAGGCCCTCTGGAGTATTAAACATATTTCTGTTAATAAATTCAAGATTATAAATAAAAGAATTCTCTTTTTCTTGGAAAGTAGCATCCACAAAGAATGATTACACCTATCTAGTGGCACATCATCTTGGAATAGAAATGAATTTTAGATAATATGTTTTACCTGGAAGTAAAACAGGATTCTGACTTCTTTAATTGCTCAGGAGGAATCTTTGGTTGTTCTTCTTTAGAAAGCAAAATAGTTAGTGTTTACATTCAGGAGGTGAGTATTGTATGTGTGTATAAAAGGAGTCAAGAGAAGTTTGTAAAAGAACAACAACTGAACAAAAGCAAATAGAGAGAGAACACTAATTAAGTTCAGGAGGATATGGGAGCCCTAGATGAGCAAACTAGCTCTTTACTGTCAGCTGGTGAATAATGTCATTTTCACAGCTGAGTTATCCTCCTATGCCTTAAAGGTGACATTGGAGTATTTAAAAATAAGAAGTCTGCAGTACTGGAGAAAAAGGCCAGGACAACTGATAAACCTGCCCTCTGATACAAAGAGAAGCTTCAAATCCTTTGATATAAAATTAAGCTCACCAGAAGAACCATAACAGGCTGTTTAATTCTGTAGATCATTTCCTGGAAAAGTTTGAAAAACTGAAGCTTGTTGCTGTGACAAACCTCAGAGAAAGCAAACAAGCGCTTTGGATGATGAACGGCTGGCATCTTCCAGTAACACATGCTCCCAATAATCATGCATAGGTAGTAAACTTTCTTGATGCTGCAAAGCATATCAAAAGATCCCTGAAAACAAATCTATGTGTTTCTTTGGTCCTTGATGGGAAAGCAATTCAAACTTTGCGTGAACATATCTGATCTTTGCCTTTCACCTTAAAGGTGTCTAGAAGCTATTCCCTTTCTAAATTGAATTAGCAGTATGCAGAAGCCAGAGGAAAGTAGCTTATTAACAGGAGCAAAGTGACCTGCAGCTTCTCTGAATGATGCTGTAGTCCTGGCTTCTGAATTCATTGTACTTCTGCAAAGTTTTAGAAGCAAGTGGGTAACAATTTGTCTGCAGAAACAAAACATAGTAACTGGGCACGTGTAATGTGGGCTGGTAAAAATAATCAAGCTGAGTACTTACCAAGAGTGTCTCCTAAAGCGTAATGATTTGTGTTGTAAGTGATTGTGGTGGGTTGATCGTGGCCAGCTGCCAGATGCCCACCCAGCCGCTCTCTCATTCCGCCTCCTCAGCAAGATGGGGGAGAAAATAAGACGAAGAAGCTCACGTGTGGAGATAAAGACAGAGAGATTGCTTACCAGTTACTGTCATGAGCGAAATAGACTTGATTTGGAGGAAATTAATTGAATTTATTCCCAGTTAGAATAGAGTACCATGCTGAGAAAGAAAGACAAATAAAACAACACCTTCCCTACAGCTCCACCTTTTTTCCATGCTCAACTTCACTCTCTCATTCCCGACTCCTGTACCTCCTCCCCCTGAACAGGACAGGAGTTGGGGAATGGGGGCTATAGTAAGTCCGTAACAGCTCATCTCTGCCTCCCTTTCCTCCGCACACTTTTCTCCTTCTCCAGGGTGGCTCCTTCCAATGGGCTGCCATCCTTCAAGATAAACCTGCTCCAGTGTGGGCTTTCCAAGGGCCACAGCTCCTAAGGGCATGTCCACCTGATCTAGCGTGGCCCTCTCCATGGGCTGCAGTGTAGATACCTGCTCCAGAATGGTCTGCTCTAGGGGCTGTGGGGAAGCTCTGCTTGGGTGCCTGGAGAACCTCCTCCCCTCCTCCTTTTCTGACTTTGGTGTCTGTAAGGCTGTTTCTCACACTCTTCCCTTCACTCCTCATTGACTGTGCAGCAGTTTGCCCTTGCCCCGCTTTCCCCAAGGTGCCACCATCATGGCTGAGGGGCTGAGCAGCCCCTGGATCCCAGCTCCTCGACACCTGCACCCTGTACATTGCCTCAACCAAAATTTCAGTGCAGCTAAGGATGGGGACAAAGCAGGCACTGCACACGCTCAAAGACAGCAGAGGCCAATTTCTTCCCTTACAAAACTCATTGGAAATAATGTGTCAATGCATGCCTTGTTACCAGTTCTGCAACCTCTTCACACGTCTGTGTGTCGGTCGGCACGCGACAGCTTCCACTCAACAACGTGCAGTGCATTTACTCATGTCACTAGCTGCAAGCAGAGAGCTTGTGAGTTCGGTAAGGAGGGTAAGAGTAGCAACAGAGAAAGAGGATGAAAGAGGCACTGTCAAAAGTACTTAAGAGAGCAGGATATTCCCCCTATTCAGAGTAAGGAAAGATCAGGAAAATGGCTTATGGAGAAAGATTAAAATCATACAGGCAAAGTGCACTTACAAGACTTCAGCGCACACCATCCCATTAGGAAAGCTAGCAGAAAATTTACTTAGTGGGCAGTTTCCAATTTAGTACACTTTTAAGTAGCAGAAATTGTCTCAATTTTATGAGTATGAATTCTGTTTTTTTGACCAGCTGTATAAGATGATATTAAACCATCTGGCAGCCATCGTGTGTAATTTGCTGTGTTTAAAATTAAAGAACTGGACTGCAGGCCAACGATTTGTGCTGTGCAGCATGTCTTCGCTATGTGTCTGTGCTATCCAATGCCATCAATGTGTCTTCCACACAGTGCCAGCAGAAGAACAGACAGCTTTTTAATTTTAATTTTACATCAGTGGTGGAAAAAGTCCACGTTTTACAGAATACTTTCTTGTATTTCAAATGAGAAGCTGCAGCACAGGAAGAGATTTGTCTCAGAGCTGCGGTGGAACTGTGATGGGGTCAGAAATAGCATGTGCAGATTTGACACCTGGCTCAGCCACTTGGCGTCTCAGGGCTGAGGTTCCCTCCCACTCTGCTTGCTCTGTCCTTGGAAGGGGTGCAGAAGAGCTGCCTTCTGCTGTGGGGATGCAACAGCTTCCACTGAACAAAGTGCAGTGTGTTTACTCATCTCACTAATTGCACGCACAGTGGTTGTGAGTTTGGTGAGGGGGATAAGAGTAGCAACAGAGAAAGAGGATGAAGGAGGATCTTCTTTCAGACAGAACAGTCACATTGCCTAGTCTGAATTGCCTAATAACCCTGCTTGAATTACTGAATACCTTAAGATGGTTGCAAAGCGATCGTGGATGCCATTTCAATAAAAGAATTGCAACCCAAATCACAGACAGAGGTTTAACACAGCTGGAAACTGTACTGCAAGCTTGTGTGAGACCCTATCTTACACATTCAATTATTGTGCCACTACATTTACATAATAAGGGAAGACGGCTTCTTACGAGCTTAATTTTACCTGCAAAAAGTCTGACTCTAAAGGCTGACTCTGGTGGCATTTCAGATTTCTGTACTTCTGCCATTAAGGCAGTTGTGTTTTCCCACAGAACAGTGTTGAAAAGCTGGGCTTAATACATTTCTCCCTGTCGGCAGAAAAGTCACCTTAGGGAACCACTGGTAGTTCTGGCAGTTTTATTGGACATCTGCTCAGTTTCAGGCACATAATAATGATAAGGCTGCTATACCGTGCTTATAACACACATTTGAAGAGACTGTTTAATGTGTGAACTGAAATCTGACAGTTCAACTGCAGCGTGCTCATGCCCTTTTGCAAATTGCATCTACTGAACCAAAGAATAACAAAACAAAACGCAGCAGGTTTTCCTCTGTCAAAGTAATTAAAAGGTTGTTGAGTGGTTTCAACATTCCTTCTAATTTAGGAATTCCTTTTCTCCTCTCAGAAAATGACTTAGAGCAATTCTATTACCAGTCTGAATGATGTAGCTGGCCACAGCAACTCTGTTCACTGAAACATTCAAGACCAGGTTGGACAGGGCTCTGACCAACCTGATCTAGTTAGTGGTGTCCCTGCTCGCTGAGGGGGGGTTGGACTAGATGACCTCTAGGGGTCCCTTCCGACCCAAAACTTTCTATGATTCTATGATTCTATAAACAGAAATGTAATCATTTTGCTAACAAATATCTTTAAAGCTTCATATTTCTACTCTTTCACTTCACAAGTTGGCAATCCTTAAACAAGAAGCCTGGTTAAGCTTGGTCTATTTAATCTTAGTTCCTGCCTATATTTGTTTCTTTAGTTAAAGAAGAATCTACTAAATTATGCTTTATCAAGCGGCTGTTCAATTTAAAAGACTTCTGGAGAGCAGAATCACAGAATCACAGAATAGTAGGGGTTGGAAGGGACCTCTGTGGGTCATCTAGTCCAACCCCCCTGACGAAACAGGGTCACCTACAGCAAGCTGCACAGGACCTTGTCCCGGCGGGTCTTGAATATCTCCAGAGAAGGAGACTCCACAACCTCCCTGGGCAGCCTGTTCCAGTGCTCCGTCACCCTCAGAGGGAAGAAGTTCTTCCTCATGTTCAGACGG
>Ga0065711_1001782_pt1 | contig 42752 bp, 23 predicted proteins | sample Hoacrofraction12_FD_59098 | JGI IMG/M metagenome (GOLD analysis project Ga0065711, IMG submission 59098) | Hoatzin crop microbial communities from Cojedes, Venezuela - Epithelial fraction 12 v2 (version 2) | ecosystem: Host-associated > Birds > Digestive system > Esophagus > Crop | place...
GGTCCTGTGCAGCCTGCTGTAGGTGACCCTGCTTCGGCGGGGGGGTTGGACTAGATGACCCACAGAGGTCCCTTCCAACCCCTACTATTCTGTGATTCTGTGATTCTGTGATTTGGAGTCATCAAGAGTCAAAAGAAGGGGCAAATGGGGGAAAGGGACAAGTCATGTTTGTGGAGTTGTTTTCTTTGCAATGAAGAGTGGCCTCAGCCCTCTGCTGCATGCCTGCTTTCTCCTGGCCAGGGAGTGAAAGGGCAGGCTGAAATTTCAATGCTAAGTCCATCCCATGGCTTGATACTGTGCTAGCTCTTGCTGGGAGAGCATGTCTCAATTCTTGCCAGCCGAAAGCTCCTAGTTCTCCTCATTTTAAATTAAATGCCTCATTTCCCAGCATGCTTACATGATGGCTTTGTCCCCCACATAGCTTACTGCTCATTCCCCATGTCCAGCCCTTCACAGGAGACACATACACATCAGTTTGCTTAATGTAAAATCCTAGCTACAGAAATTACTGTCAGATCAGGCAGATGGACACAAGAATGCATTTGCTGCTCTTCGCTTCCTCCCCTGTCTGTCTGTGTGCTACCCTGCCTGGCTCGGGAGGGCAGAGGCCGCTGCTGATGAAAAGAATGAGACCGATTTTCTTTATCATTCCATCAGGGCGGGAGACAGAGAAGCACTTGACATGAGAGAGCATCCCTTGAGGTGGCCAAGGCCTGGCTGGGCTGTCACTGTCGTGCTTTCCACGAGGATGCCTATTGCCTTGCTGATGCAGTGTCCCCAGTGAGCAGGGAAGTGCAGAGCAGAGCAGTAATAGGGTCGGTGGCTGTTGTAGCAGTTGATGAAGTAATAGGCTTAGCCTGCTGTTTTCCTTTCTCATCATTTCCATACTCATTTGTTAAGGTAGATGGCAGCATGTCAATTTGCCTCTGGTCCCTATGGGGTCTCTTGTATTCTACGTGTGTCCAGCAGCACCTGCAAAGGCACAGTGGCTGCAGTTGTGATTCTTTATCTTTACATGATGGAGTTTCCAGGAAAAGGAGCTGGGGTCAGGAACTCAACATCAGAAATATCCATTGCAAAAATCAGTACTGAAATCAAAGGAGCTATGCCAGATTTGCACTGCTTATCTGAGATCAAAATATGGACATTAGCTCTAAATAAAAAATATCAAACTCTTTGTGGTAAGCCAGCCACCTGGTCAAAATTTCATAAACACATTGCAATTAAAACATAGCTCAGTTGTGATTTTTTTTTTTTTTGCCTGTGGCCATGACTGGATGTCACCTCTAAGGGGCAGTGTGTGTTTGTGCATTACGCGGCAGGGATCAGGCGGGCAGAGATAACACACTGCTGAGATCATTCTGCAGGGGCAAGTTGTTTTTCTGGCTGAAAAACAAGACAGAATATATAAAGTTGCTTTAAGGACAAGAATAACAAACATGCTGCATAAATAATGTAAAGCAAGAAGAAAGTCCAGCATTGCTTAGAATATTTTATGAGGAATTTATTGCTGATAATTGAAGGGGAGAGATTGATCACTGAGGAATCTAGCTCATTACTTAACAAAACCTGGATAAATGGTGTGTCATTTCTCTGTTCTGCTTAGTATTCTCCTTCTGAAGCCTTTCTGTTTATGGAAAAAAAAATAATCTTCCAAACCAGATACAAAATGATGCCCCTGGCCGCCCCCTCCCCTTCCCACATAAATACATTGTAGAATAGAGACAGGCAGGATATAATTCCTTTCCTTCCTTTTCTTTCCCCACTCCTTGACATGTTGAAAAGCCCGTTGAACCTCAGCATATATAAACGAAGGGGGCCAGAAATGGAGGAAGAGAGGAATCCACTGTGCTGTGCCCCATGTTCCCCTCTCTCCATGCTCCCCATGGTTGCATGTGGCAGAGGATTAGGATGCTGAGTGCTTCAAGTGGCAGGTTGCAACACTGCTGTCAGCTCCTTTGCCGAGGAGCCCTGCCAGCTATCGATCCGGCAGTGGGAGTCACCTCAATGCAACTGCGCTCAGGACCTGATTCTCACTGCAGGGCTGTTCTGATAACAAGGATGCCTATGTGAGGTGCTTTAAAAGGTCTTTGCTGTTAATATGGTATGGAAAGAAGCAGGGGGAGGTGAAAAGCCAGCACATTATTCTCTTTCTTTTTTCCTTTCTTTTACTCCATTTTGGATGTAGACTCTAGCCTTGAATAGCTGCCTGTAATGAGCTGGCTCTAAACAGAAATACTACCAGAATTAAAATAAGACCAGACTAACTTGGACATGCACTGGGATGCTGATTATATCCAACTCACTGCAGCCACCCTCTGCTGCCAATGTCATATTCATTATCCAATTATCAGCACTAGGCAAGTGAAATTAAAGGGCACTGTGTAGGTATTAGAGTCTAACTTGTCTAACCTTGCTTTTGTCATGCCGAAGTTCATAGAATCATAGAATCATAGGTTGGAAAAGACCTCTAAGATCATCGAGTCCAACCATCAACCCAACACCACCATGCCTACTAAACCATGTCCCAAAGTGCCACATCTACACATTTTTTTAACACCCCCAGGGATGGTGACTCCACCACCTCACTGGGCAGTGTGTTCCAATGCCTGACCACTCTCTCAGTGAAGAAATTTTTCCTAATATCCAATCCAAACCTCCCTTGACACAACTTGAGGCCATTGCCTCTCATCCTATTGCTAGTTACTTGGGAGAAGACACCAACACCCACCTCACTACAACGTATTTTCAGGCAGTTGTAGAGAGCAATAAGGTCTCCCCTCAGCCTCCTCTTCTTCAGACTAAACAGCCCCAGCTCCCTCAGCTGCTCCTTGTAAGACTTGTTCTCGAAACCCCTCACCAGTCTCGTTGCCCTTCTCTGGACACGCTCCAGCACCTCAATGTCCTTCTTGTAGTGAGGGGCCCAAAACTTAACACAGTGCTTGAGGTGCAGCCTCACCAGTGCCGAGGGGCACAATCACCTCCCTACTCCTGCTGGCCACACTATTCCTGATACAAGCCAGGATGCCGTTGGCCTTCTTGGCCACCTGGGCACACTGCTGGCACATGTTCAGCTGGCTGTCGACCAGCACCCCAAGATCCTTTTCCACTGGGCAGCTTCCCAGCCACTCCTCCCCAAGCCTGTAGCGTTGCATGGGGTTGTTGTAACCCAAGTGCAGGATCCGGCATTTGACCTTGATGAAACTCAAAGAGTTGGCCTCGGCCCATCGATCCAGTCTGTCCAGATCCCTCTGCAGAGCCTTCCTACCCTCAAGCAGACCAACACTCCTGCCCAGCTTGGTGTCATCTGTAAACTTACTGAGGGAGCACTCAATCCCCTCATGCAGATCATTGATAAAGATGTTAAACAAGACCAGACCCAGAACTGAGCCCTGGGGGACACCACTCATGACCAGCCGCCAGCGGGATTTAATTCCATTCACCACCACTCTCTGCGCTCGGCCATTCAGCCAGTTCTTTAGCCAGTGAAGAGTACACCCATCCAAACCATGGACAGCTGGTTTCTCCAGGAGGATGCTGTGGGGAACAGTATCAAAGGACTTACTAAAGTCCAGGTAGACCACATCCACAGCCTTTCCCTCATTCACTAGGCAGGTCACCTGGTCATAGAAGGAGATCAGGTTGGTCCAGCAGGACCTGCCTTTCATGAACCCATGCTGGCTGGGCCTGATCCCCTGGCTGTCCTTCACATGCCCAGTGAGCGCACTCAGGATGAACCACTCCATAATCTTGCCCAGCACCAACCCCAGGCTGACAGGCCTGTAGTTCCCAAGATCCTCCTTCTGGCGCTTCTTGTAGATGGGTATTACATTGGCGATGCTGAGGGGGTTGCTCAGCTGAGAACTGCTGAATCCAGTCTCAGCAGCCACAGAAAGGAGTGAGAGGGTTCCACCACCCAGCAAACCATTCCCAAGCCACTCAAACAACACAGTGACAGCGCTGGGCAGGGCCTGCGCAGGACCAAGCTGGATGGATACAGAAGAAGCAGGGCTCACCAGGAGCACAGTCATATGCTTAGTCTCCAGTCTCCTCAGGTGCAGAGATATCAGCCCTAAACTGGAGTCACACAGGACCACACATGTCCCTGGGTGAGTATTACATGACCTGATCTCATAGCAGCCAGATAATTTTCAAATATATATTGATTTTACTAGATGTGTTTAAAAAAAAAACAATCTGCAAACCTCAAATTATCTCTGTTTGGTCTTTTTTCATAGTGAAATATTTTGACTTTCAGTCATCAGCATGACATTTTTATTTTTGAACTTCCATTTTATTCTGAACTTGTTTACACAATGTACAGATCAGCAAAACTGCTTGAATCCAAATTTTCATTCAACCTGAAGCAAAATTTCCTCTGCTCTTTAGTTCACCAATGTTTCATATGTAATGTCAGCCTGAAAGTACTTCAACTCGATTTTTTTCCCCTGGAAGTGCTAATACATCAAAGTTTAACTATAGTTTCAGTGAATCTTTCCCTTCTACACCTCCCAGTCACTGAAGCACAGCTAACACTTTGCAGGGTTCTGATTTTATAAGGTAGTCCAGACAGATCCTCTCTCTGGACATCTCCTAGCACCAGGGGCTCCCAGCAGTAGGCAGGGCACCACAGAACAAATAGAACTGTGATTTATTTCTAAATGGCATCAGATCATTCTTCTTTAGATTTGTCAGTGCTCTGCAATATAGTTCATTAACATCTGCTTGTTAAAACATTTGAGAAACGACTGCCTATTTGTGTGGATAGTAATGTGTGAAGTTTAGTTATGGGCAAATTCTTGAGGTTCTAGCTTTCTTGTCTTTTCTTTCTTTCTTTTTTGAATTTCTATAGAGCTTTAATGAAAATCAGACCTAATTAAATGTGGGATTTTTTTGTCTGTGTCTTGATAATTGTGAAGAAAATTCAAAGGTTGTAAGGAAGAACAGCCTGTTAAGAAGAAATCAAAGTCTTTGGGTACTTTTTCTGAAATATTCACCTGTCTTATTCTGCAAAATATTCCTACAAACCTAAGAAAATCCCTGGGTCTAAGCCACAGCACATGGGTGTTATTGCAGCCATGCTAACTGCAACAGAAAGAATTACTCTGGCTGACCTTCTTCCCTCAGCATTGAATGGTTTCTGAAAGACCCAGCATGCAAGCTGCCCCTCAGAAGTCACAAGACTGCTGTATCCCTTTAAACTTTATGGCTAGGATGAGGTAGGGGAGCTGGTCACTGGGTATAGGAAGGGGCAACATGTTCCTCTGCCATGTCCTAGCTTCTCCTACGTGCCATAGGCGTCCCCTGGCACAGATGAGTCCCCAGTAGTGGGGTGGCCTCCCCTTGGTGGGCTGCTTTGTCTCCGCTGAGGAGCAGTCTTGGCCCACTAGTTTTCATGCCTGTCCCTCTCCACTGACTGTACAGAGACTCCAAAACCAGCAACCCTAGAAGTCAGGCACACCGTTAATTTCTCACAGATTTTTTGAGTATAGATTCTGCATTGGGCAGCTAAGTTTGTCTTCAGCCTCACAGCTGGCGCTTTGAATCCAGCCCCAGCTGCCTCATGATAGAATCACAACACTGACATTTTATTGTGTTTTTTAGAAATTAGTTTAGTCAAATGGCTACAAATAATTTGGACTTTGGAAAGCAAAATCCCTTTTTTTCTATGGGCCCAGTGCTGGAGAAAACAGGTGATTCATGATACGACATTAAGCTCTTCATTTGCCGAGTGCTGCGAAGATTAGATTAAGCTGGTTGTGTAGAGTATGTGTGGCTGAGCCAAAGTGCTGCCCTGGAAAATCTGGTCGCTTCTGCTGCAGCAATGGGCGCACAACTCCTCGCTTGGTAGCCCTAAGGGCGCCCAAGGGTCAGGTCAGTCACCAGTCGTCAGCTATGGGTCAGTGTTCATCCCTCTGTATTTTCATGTCTGTGTGTGTCCCTGGGGTCCATTTGTCTCACGTCTAGCAGGAAGGCCCTCTGTGTCCTCGTACATTTGCAGACAGTGACACAGAGCTGTGATACTCCCTTCCTCCATCTCCTTTCAGTGTTGAAATTGAGAGAATTGTAACAGAGTGGTTTCCAGCAGAGAACAGGAATCAAGAGCAAGGGACTGAACCCTCACATGTATTCATGGTCACGCACACTTTTATGGACCCAATAGTACTGTCAAGCATTTCATGGGGCTTTCTATCAAGGACACTGTATAACAATAAGTTGTATTGTACTGCACTTTCAGTGAATATATGAGGTAATTGGTGTGCAGTTCCCTAGACTAATACTGGAAGACAGGCACCTGTAGACAGAGAAAATGAAGTTTAAAAATCACTTTGCTGCCTGCGTTCCCCTGGCTGGGGGAGCAAAACATAGTCAGTAGCAGCTGTAGGTCAGTTGTTCTTAACCCTCTTCAAGCCTGGGTCACATCCCTCCGCTGCCTTCCTGTCTTATTATGATTGAGCGGGGGACTGGTTTGATTTAGCAGTGGAGGGAGGGGTGGATGCTTACACCCCCTGCCCTTTTCTAAGTCCCAGGAAGAGGCCTGCACCCCTTCCACAGCACTGAGCTGAGATGTAAGCCCCAGGCCACTATGTGTTTAGCATGTAGAAGGCCGGGTGGGTGAGAAGCAATCCCTGTCACCTGGAGTCATGGTGCAGGCTGCTGTGAAGGACTGGCTGCTCCCAAGCAGGGTGTCCCCCCGGTAGCTCGCAAGGGCTGTGTAACATGTGCTGTTGTGGCAGTCATGGGGTGCTTGGGGAACAGAAAGAGCCAAGCCTGCAGCTCTCCCCTGAGCAGCTTCCCCAGGCAACCTTGGGTAACACAGGAGATGTGAGCTGCAGGCAGAGAGACACCCCCTGGTTTTTCTGTGGCTTCGTTCAAAGGTGTTCATCACAGGAGCCCGAAATTATATCTCCTCCCATTCAAGGGCTGATCCGTTGACAGCCACAGTCATCTGGACTGTCTGGGTTCGCTCTTCTGGGCATGGTGTAAGTACTTCTTGAACCCTGCCCTTGGTGCAGTGCATGACCGAGAACTCGCCTGCTGCTGAAGCGCTGGATATGAGCTATGGCTAGGAGGAACACGGTATATTTCCTTTCTTGTTCCTTCTCACCCCGTGAGCCATCACAGAGCTATTCCACTGAGACGCTGAGTCCCAAACATCAGGAATGTGATTAGGTTGAGTCATCCTTTCATATAGATTTCTTTATTATAATTTCTAACATTTACCCACTTAACTGTGAACAATAATATTTATGGGGAGCATGTCCATCCGTACATAAATATTGCTGGTGATATGCCCAGGGACAACCACTTGCTAGGCAGCAGGACTTTAAAAAATGTAGGCAGTGTATTAAAGCCCACCCATGCTGATTTGTCTCCTGACTAAATCTCCACAGGAGGAGGCCATGCTGGAAGTTCTGCCATGTTTGCAGTGGCTGAAGAGCAGCTTACAGTGTTAGTAGCACTGTGTGCTGTGGCAAAATTGCACTCAAGGCAATCTGTCACCCATTGATTCCAGGGCTGGTTATGGATTCAGTTCACCTACCCATGCATGGGAATGCAAACTCGCACATCACTGGAGACCCTGGAGCTTGATTTCCACCACACTGTGTATGCAAGCCAGTCAAAGCGTGTCATCCTCTGACCAAGTGACAGAGCAGGTGCAAAGCACAAAGAAAAGTAACTCAGAAAAGGAGAGGAGACCTGTGACTCACAGGGATTTGTCCCTCATAATACAACAATGAAAAAAGCAGCAGCAGGATTTTCAAAGAAACATGCTGAGAAAAAATAAAAAGGTTCTGAGGGCATTCCCCACCAGATGTAGCACTTCACAGCAGAGCAGGAAGAGATACCAGACTGTAAACTCTTGGATGCAAGGGCAGTCTTTGTAGTCTGTGTTTGTGTAATGCCTTGCAAAATAGTGAGCCAGTCTATGACCTGTATCCTGCTACTGATAGGTTAAGTAAAATAGTAAGCAGAAGCAAGTATGTTTGTCAGTCTGCCTCTCTATAAAAAGGTTGTGTAGTTACCCACTAGCAATATAGCAACTGTGTTAAGAAAAAATATATACACGTCTGGCATAAAACCTTCTTTTTAAGACAGCTGCAGTATTACAGTCTAAACCTCTCTGTACACCCTATTGACTATTGTACTCTTCCATATTTTTATTTAACCGTGTCTGAAGACAAATGTTTTATATTAATTCTAATTTCCCTTAAATCATCTTATTACATGCTATTGAGCAAATTAATCCACTGAATCAAGGGCAATTGTTTCTGTTGGGCAGCTCATCTTGCTCATTATTCATTTCTGCAGGAGTGAAAATCCTTTATGTAACTTCATGCTTCTCTTGGTTGGTACTCGCTGTAAATACATGGAGTTGTTTTTCTTCAGACACATGCAATTGGGTTGGGAGCTGGCTGGAAAATGCCAGTGTAGCAAAGGAAGAGACAGATAGGTTTAACCCAAATCTAGAAGGAATCTGAAGTCCCTTTTGTGGGAAGTTTGTTCTAGCATTGCTTTGAGCCTGGGGAAGCCAGCACATACGCTGCTGGTTTATGCCCAGGAGCTGCACTCTGTCTGCCTTGAACTTCGTGAACCTTTTCTTAACAAAATATAACCAAATTCAAAACCTGTTGCTGCGCAGAATGTCCTGAGTAGAGCTGTGATGTTCAGTGAGGACTAGCTGGTTCTCTGGGAATCTGGAAGCCCAATTACAGAAAAATCAAATCTTTTTAACCTTGATATTTTGGAAAAGAATCATCTGGAACCTGACTGCAAAATATTCACACAGATTATTATTAGGTATTATAATATCTAATATAGTATGCACTTTTTAGGTACCTTTTGGGGTTCCACTGTAAGTCACATTCCTGGTGTACCCACTGGCTTCTCCCAGCACACATGCTGAAGAGGCAGATCTAGCCCTGCCTAAGGCGTTGGCGTTGCACAGTTGATAGGGCCTTGCAGAGAGAATGGATTACAGGCAGAGAGGCCAGAAGCTTGGCTAGCCCTTATCCCACACACCCACTAACGCACAGCAGATGATGGCACAGGGAAGAAGGGATTTTTTGCCATCATCCAACTGATTTGAAAAGTGCTCAGAGGCCATAGGTTGCCTGAGGGTGCTGCAGCCACACATGCATGTCACTTCTGCAGACATTGGCTTTGTCTGATGTGGAGGGTCTTGGTGTGGTGGCTGGTAGAAGGTCCCCTGCTGAGAGGGGAGTGAGTGACAAATGGAATTAAGCCCCATAGCTTCTCCTGGGGGTAGAAAAACTTTTGAAGAGCTAACCTAATTTCTTATCTTTTCATTTGTTTTAGCAAGACAGGGTTGCATTTTCATCCTTGTAGACTGATCTTACTCATTCAAAATAATTCATTCAATAGGAAAGTAAACAGCTCTTTGAGCTATACTTCTCTTCCTCATTTCCTTGGCAAGAGAGACCTGCAAAAGAAGAAGATAAATAACGTGTCAAACGTGGTCTGGAGAGGATTCAGCTAAGCAAATGCTGGCTTCCCTTGCCTGTCCTCCAGCTGTTGTGCTCCTAGTAACTTCAATGGCTGTACACAAGCTGCACCCGGCTGCAATTTCATTCAGTTGGATCTATGCTCCCAAATATTTTTCTGATGTAACAATCTCTGGCCAGGCCAGGGCTTCAAACCTTTCCCTGTGTGAACTGGGAAAAATGTATAGTAACTGCTTCTGGGCCCTCCTATGAACAGACTCTGCATATCTGTAAGTGAAAGATTTCAGTCAGGGCGCTGGTTCAGCAAACTGCTTTTGTGGGTACCAGAGTCTGGTGTGTCAGGTTTATATGTACCTTATCACATACTTCCATGGCTCGGGTTCCCCTGGAAGGACGACCTTATGCGCTAACAGCATTAATCAAATTTTTACGTGATGACTGCCAGAGCTCCTTCATGAATCTGCCCTGAAAATGCCTTTATGAAAGAAATTTGCCTTCAAACAAAGCTGAAAGGTACTCACTTTCAACAGAAATTTCCTGTTATTTGTCAAAAAGGAGTATATGAGCAAGTCCCAGCTGTCTTGTTTTTAAAATTGTGATGTGATGCCCCACACCAAAGCTGTTGTTCTGTAGCTCGCCCTGGGCTGGGATCATGCTTGTAACAGTAGCAGAGCCATGTACCCACAGCAGGATCAGCAAGAAAGGTGGCGGCAAGACACCATGACACTTGGGATATAGCCATGGTGCCAAAGGGACAGAGAAGAAGGGAGTGGGAGATACTTAAACCACAAATGCCAAAGAGGTATTTTAAAATACGAATACTCAGGGGTTTATTTTTTGCCAAAAACTTGAAACTTCTCTGAAAAAGATAAAGGGGAAGGTTCTTCAAAGCTGCTTCAGGAAAAAGATTAATTCCAGTCATCTCTAATGACTATATTAAAGGATGAATATGTTCTGTTACCCTAATTACTGTTTAGAAAATGGGTTGCACATCCCAATCAGTTGCTTTGCTATGTACACCTCAAACACAAAATATTAAAAATCATCTGCGTGTTCTAAACTGCTAGGGATTCTTTAATAATAGGCACTCTGGGTGTGTGGTAGAAGATATGGGACTTTAGCTGGAGCTCTGAGTAAATCTGGTGGTCTGTGATTTTCTGAAGCTGTTTACTTGTAGGTGTTAACTAATAATATTTGGTGACTCTCCCTGTCATTTCACACAAGAAATCTCCTCATAAATCCAGTGACTAAAGGTTTGAACTCAGTTGTGAAGAGTGGCACAAGAGATGTGACTGCTCCATAAACTCCACAATAACGATAAACAATGCTTGGTGTGTAAATTTGTAGGACTCCAGTTGACATCCTCCACTCAGCTATTCAGTGAATGTCGTCAGTTATAATATTCTACTCTTAGTATAAGAAGGTACCAACATTAGCTAGAGAAGCAGAGATATTGCCAAGAATTTAGAAATGTCTATTTCAGTGAGGGAGCTAAGCAAGACAGTTGCAGCAGATTGTGTCATGAATGGCAATCAAACATTTAAAAGGAAGAAAAGGTAGCTTTTTGGTTTGGTTGTTTGGGGTTTTTTAAGCTGTAAAGTAAAATCTGTTTCTCTCTGGCTGGCAGCTGTGAGGGAGAAAGATTTTTTTTAAACTCATGTTAATTAAATTAAAAGCTTAATTTTTGGAGAAGCATTTGATATGAAACCACTTGCACTTGGAGAATTTTCCATTTCATAAGAACAAAACACAATCCTTCCCACAGTTGGTTTATGGATTGATTACAGTACATCAAAAAAGGCAAATAACTTGATTCATAGCTTTTTGCATGCTTGTGCTTACAAGCCACATACTGTATGTGCATTTCCTGTTAGTATGATTTATAATAATATGCTGATAGTATGCAAGAAGCTTTACAACACAGAGACCCGACTCAAACAATTTAAAGGATAGCCAAGCACTGATTAAAGAGTAGATGCAGTACACTGGGATGTGCTGTGGCTGACTAGGGCAGTTTTCTGTGTGTTTTCCTTAAACAGCAATTTCTGGGATTTCTTTTTTAAATCAGATTCTTATAATTTGGTTGTACTGCTCTGGAGGCAGGCTTGGTGCTTTTGGGAAATTGTTGCTCTGGAGTTGTGGTTTAGAAAGCTGGAGATTTAAGAGCAGAGAAGGAGGCAAGACTGAAGGCTTGGAGGCAAATGCAAGAGAAGTTACAACTGAGGTGGAAGAAGGTGGCACTGCTGGTAAACTTTGCAGATTAAATAAACATCTCTGGCATGATAAGTGATGCTAATAAGCACAGAGCATTCCTACGGCAAGATGTGGATTGCTCAGTAAGATGGATTCTTTTAGAAAGCTGGTGTATACATACAGCCGCTGGGAAGGTCACATATACAGAAACCAAGAATGCAGGTTATATTTTCAGTTTCAGACTGAGAACTAGAAAGCAGAAATTCTGGAAAGGCTATTTTGGATGAACAAATAAATGTGAATTCCCAGTGTGAAACTGGTGCTATGGGGGCTGATGCAATCCTTGGGCAAGTAAAAAAAGGCATTTAGTAGGGTTTGGGAGGTAACGATGTCACTTTGTGATATGGGATTGCTGAGGGATCTGCTGAATTCTGTGTCCAGTGCTCATGCTCAGACATCCAGAAAGGATGCAGAAAACTGGAAAAGCAGTACAAAAACAACTGAAAGAATGACTCCTGACCCTGGAAATTCTGCCTTACAATGAGAGACTTAAAAAACTCTTACAAATCTTTTCTAGCTTATCCAAGAGAAGGTTAAGTAGTAATTTGACTGAGATGTATAAGTATTTATATCGCAAGAAATTTTCTGATGCTAGTCTTCCATCTGGGAAAGAAACCACAGCAGAAAGGAAGATATACAGACAAGGTACCCAGAAAAATACATTGCCTTATGCCAGCTGCTCTGCAGGAGCTGTTCGTCCCCTCTCTGCAGTGTGTGTTTACCCCTCTTACCCTAGGAGACAGGCTCCCTCAGTAAATCATCTCACCATTATTGTAGTTTGCTGTAGGTAAGAGCATGAATAGGGGTGATTACCACAGGGAAGCTGACCTACAGTAATTTTTTCCCTTGAGGTGAACTACTCAAACATTAAAGTCCATAGAGAGGTCCAAGGGCTGTCAGTTGAGGCTAGCCACATTTGGATGAAAGATACCATGGATTTACTTTTAACAGGGCAGGTTAAATCTTTAGGTCAAGCTATCTAGGGATGCAGTGGGTTCTCCATTAGTTGCAGTCTTTTAATCAAGACTAGGTGCCTTTGTAAAAGACACACTAATCGTTCAAACAGAAGTTATAGGTTCAACACGGAAATTCCTGGATGAAATTCTGTGGCCTGTTAAGCTAAATGGTTATAATGAACTTTTCCTGGCCTTTCACTCTATTAATCTGTGAAAAAAATGAGGAGAGAATTGACAGGTAACCAGGAGCTACGCGATTCTGATTGTGGATAGCAAGGACAAGGAGATTAAATTTGGTGGAAAAGATAAAAAGAAGTTACAAAGGAGCCTGCCAGTGAAATGGGAAGAGAGCTAGGCTTGGCTGCAGTAACTTGGGGCGCACTGGAAGCACTCATAGGATAATCTGGGACATTCAAAGAGAACAGGAGCGAGCAAAGGAGGTATAGCTGATGCAAATGGCAGAGACTGTGCGATGGAGAGACAGGCAGCTCTTGAAAGAGGAAAGTACACCCGCAGTGGAGGAAGTGTCACAGCTGATTTAGGGGGTTAGGGTGGGAAATGATTTGCCAGTTCTGACAGAGGAGGGAGGAGAGAGTGATTTGGACGAAAAGGTGAGACCTGGGGGGACAGGGTGCAGAGACAGAAAGTCTGGACATTGTAGAGGAGAAGTGAGACAGACAGTAGAGCAGGGTTTGAAAGATACTTGCTTTGGAGAGCTTCAGAAGTCAGCAGAACGTGCGCGTTCATTGATATAGCACACGCTTGACTTTCATAGCAGAATTACCTGATTGCATTGTACCCGTGCTACTAAGGAAAAAACTAGGCCCCTCATATGATATAAAGGCAGTGCATTCAATTTTAACCACTCCATGACCAAAAATAAATTGTGCAGTCATCCTGTGCCAGAATACCAGATTGCTGGCTGAATAGTCAGAACTCAGCAAGTTAGGTAATTTTGTACTGAATATAAATGAGAGTTATAAGATAAGTGACATTTAGTGACATTAATTAACTGATTAAATTAAACCTGATATTTTAATCAGAATTTGTTTATGCAAAGCTCTGGATAAAAAGAAATGGAGTTTAACCTAGTTACTTTTAAAATTCCAGTTACCATAACAACTTCTTGTGGTATCAATTAAAGGTGGTCTTTTCTTTACATTATTTTTAGAACTTGAGTTACCATAACAACAGAACGCTGCTTCATTTGTAAAGAGTTAAAATATGTTGTTGTTCTTCAAGAAACAATCAAAATACAAATGAGATGCCAGGAATTAATATCCCAGAATGGTTGCACAAACAGCATTTTTCAAACACCTCACTTGTGGCACGAGAGACTGATGGATCTTCTCCAGTATGACAGGCTCAAGATGTTCCGTGGTTGCTCAAATCAGAAAGAGATTATTTATCAATTGGAGAAGAGTGGGGCTGTCAGAAGCCAGAGGTATGATGAGCTGTCAGATCTGCAAGGAAAAATGATGCAACAGCAAATAAATTCACCTGGCCCACAAGTGCTCTCAGAGGGCAGGTAGGAGAGTGTCTCTCAGAGCCAAGACAGCGACCCCATGCCTCCTCCCCGGAGATACATGTTGGGAAGAGAAAAATGCTGACAGATCATTTCAAGGACTTTCTCTTGACTGTGCCAGGCCCCCTTGGAGGTCAGTGCTAGCACCCTTCTATTCTACCTCTGGCTGTTCTTCTCCTGCATGGGGTTTTCCCTTGTGCAAGGGCAACACCTGCTGAAAGAGAGCAGCCTTGGTACGAACTGCCTACAGAGAGGACTGGATGAAGTTAGTCATTTCGCTCAGTCCCACAAGGACCTCAGTGAGACAAAATCGTGAGTAAGATTACAAGCCAGATGTGCCACAGTGGCCAAGATGCGTAAATATGCACCATAAACATGCACACACATGGGGTTGTGTATGTTCACCATAAAATTAGCTAAGGGCTCACTCTCGTATCACTATGGGCCCAGGCCTGATTTTAACGTAACCTCTGCTTTAGCTTACCTCCAAAGGTGGGGTAACTAACAGCTGTTGGCGATGTGCCCTCTTCAGGGTCTGTACGGATGGAGCCTTCCTCTTTTTGCAGAGGTAGATCTTAGAGATCCATTCACTTGTGTGTAGAACAAGGGGTGGCCTTTAGACGCTTAGAGGCCCTGGAACCTACAAGCAAAATGCCTTGAAACAAATGAAACATTGGAGTAAGATGCTTCTTGCAGCCAGGATCCTACCTATGGTCCAGATCTATTCTAGAGAAGAGAAGTAACGTGGGCATCACCTTATGTCCTTGCTGCCCTGCTGGGCAGTGCTGTTCTTCAGAGTACACTGTAACACAAATGTAGTCCCTCTTAATTCAGCTGTGGTTTCCAGTGGATCTGTGGGATCAGAGATAATTTAGGCTATTATCAAATTGGAGAAGAAAGTGGGATGTCTGAAAGCACAGACCACTTCCCCCCCATTTTCTCACTTCTCCCCCCGCTTGCATATTGACTGCAGAGGAAAAGGAGACTCATATTGGATTTCTGTTGCTGCCTTTTGACAACAGGATGAAAGGCAGACGTAGCCATCTTGCATTGTTCTGTGGTGACCTTTTGTCCAGGCAAAAATGTGCAGATGACAGCCCGAAAGTAGGAGAGGCAACCCTTCATTCCTGGTTTGATTGTGGTCCTCTTCCTTAATGAGGCTTTAAGAGGAAGAGGAGGAGGAGTGCACACAGGGGAATTTGTATGCAGTCCTGTGTCTGAAGCTTATTTAATTAAAAGACAATAAAAATGTCAGCTGCTGCATGTTGCAATCCGGATCCCCTTCCACCACCTGCATCTCCTTTCCTTCTTCTTCCATATTTCAAAGCAAATAGAGAAGTCATGTGGAGGAGGGGGGTTGAAGGGACAGGACTGCTGCAAAATGCCAGCTTGTACTGATTTATGTTGGGCTAACTGTGAGAGGGCTCAAGGCAGAATCCTTCTCCTCTCAACAGCAGCTCCAAAGTCACAATGTGTTTGTCTCTTGAGGCAGTTCACTAGATGTGATTCCAAGGCAGCTTCCTTCCCAGGAGGGATGGCTTGAAAACAGTCTTCTATTGGCAGCCACCTTGGGGCCAACCCCAGGTGCTCCTCATGAGTGCTCTGACACCATCCGCCTCCTTGGATCTGTTGGTGGTGTCTTCTGTGAATGCTTCTTGCCCACTTAGGCCAAAATGGGCTGCCTTGATGAAAGCTTTAACATGTGTTACACTGGGAACAGCTCTTTTTCCCAATGTAGACTAAGGTGTGCTCACACAGAAAGCTCATCTGGCTGAGCTTTGCATGCTGGTCATCGTCAGCGGGGAGAGGGCTGTGAAGAGCTGGGGCTGAGGTAGAGCCAATCTGTTGCAGACGGACGAGGCATCGTGAACTCACCCAGAGAGGTTGCCTCCCACCTTCTGTAGGAATCTGAGTTTATAGAAGGACAGAGGAAATCTTTATATTCACCTCCCATTTCTTGAGATCATCTTGTATTAGCCCCTCTGCCCAGCTGCACCACACTGAACCTGTGACTCTACATGCAATTTTATTACGTGAAGTGAAACTGAAGAAAAGTATTATCTCAGGCTTCTTTTACCAGCTGCTTATCCTTCACTCAGCAAGCCTCTGTTGCGGGTAGTTTGCCCTGTGGGGCAGAAGGTGCTGTGAGAAAGCCCAAGGGCTGTGAGAAAGCCCAAGGGCAGGGCGTAAATGCCAGAAGTGACTAGTTCATGTCCCTGCCTTCACCCAACATACCTGGAGTCCCAAAGAGGCGCCTCTGATCCAGAGGCCCCACTTTTTGTCTGGATACACTGTTCCTATTCGAATAGCAGCCATCCTGCCCGGAGCAAGTCAAGGTTTGCACATGCTGGAACTGATGCACTCTTTTCCTTGGGGTGATGTGCCGTGGTTCAGAGCTAGCTGGCTGGGGAGTCTTGCTGCGAGCGGGGGTACCCTCTGAGGGACCAAGCATACAGCCTCTGCTGACTCCTTTCTCAGCCTCTGTGCAGCGCCAGATACTCAGAGATACTGGCTCCATGAAGCTGAAATCAGTGGCAAATGATTGCAGTAAATGTGGCAGTGGTAAATGATTGTGCTGTACACAGAAGAGCTGACTTGTCACGGCGGTAATAGCAATAGTGCTCAGAATATTCATTTGTATGAATCCATTCTGTATAGGGTCTAGCATTGTGCTAATCTCCACAGCTTCTGAGTACCTTTCCTTTTGCATGCCCTCATCAGCTCCTAGGACAGCTAGCTGTATGAAGAGTGGATGGTTTTACTACTGCAAAAAAGAAAAGCATAAGACGGAAATAAATGTATTGACAAGTGAGACGAATAAATGTTCCTCTTGCCTGCACTACATAGAGGTGTTTGACATACCAAATTATGACATAACTGTAGGAGTAATGGTTGCAGCTGTTGCCTTTGTAAAATGATCTGCAATACCACATGCTAATAAGTAAGACAACATGTCTAAGTCATTTTATACGGTGCCAGAAGACTAATCCCATGCCATGCACGCATAGTGCCAAAAGTGGTCATATCGCAGCAGTAGGATCAGTCCTGGAATAATCACATCCTTAGGAAAAAATCCACTGTGTAATACAATGAAATCCCACTTAAACAAGTCAACCTTGTGAATCTATTAGAGCAGCATCCCCAGAGTACTGCTACCGTAGCGTGCTTCTAGCACAAAGTGGAATGCTCACGTGTAAAAATGAAGACAGGAGCAGAATATTTACTCAGGTGAAAATAGGCTTCTTGTGGGAATCCTAATGGGGAGAGAGACAGAAGAGCTGCAGTTGCCCGAAGGAGGATAGCAAAACTTAAAAACACTTGTACACAACCACTCTGTCAGCCCGGTTCTGCACCCTTAATCCATACAGAACTCCCCTTGTCTTCGCAGAAATCATCTCTGAGCTAAGGCGGGGGATCATCCCCCTAATCTATAGAAGTTCAAGCCCTTGCTGCGCTTTCCAATTCATACGTTCATCTTGAATAAGAACAGGATGTCAGAAAGTCCTGAGGCAGCTTTGCAAATCTCATCCTTTAGACCTACAAAATCTGGATTATTTTTTCCCCTGTGTACTTCATATTAGCTCTAAACTCTACCTTTGAAAAAAATGCGTTTGTCAACTTGCTTCTAAGTATCACCATACATATAAATCTGAGAAATACATGAAAGCTCCGTATTTATTGGATGATTAGACCAGTCTAGTTAATTCAGCTGTGCAACACAGACAGATGTGATTTCCCTAATACCTGGGGCTTAATAATTGCAGTATGTTAGGGCACATCTAAGGTTCCAAATCACAGCAGGTTTTGTATACCCACGCAGAGTGTTGTCCAAGTATATCTATTCCTTGCTTTTCTTCCGCAGAATGGTACTTATTACATCTATTTGCTGTCAGAAAGCATAGGAGGAAGTTTATTAATAAGCATGTTGGTCAGATATCCTCAGGGTCTCTTAAACAGCTGCTGAGCTTTCCACTTCCAAGGTAAGCTGGTGGATTTGGATAGGTTGGAGCCAGACCATTCATGGGACTCCTCTGCTTTCCCTGGCAGGGGGAAAACATGACCTTGAATAATTTCCTAGGCACAGACAAGCACAAATTCACCAGTATTTGGAAACCCATCCTCTACTGCTGGCTGCTGCCAGCCTGTTGTTTACCAGTTGGTGGTTTGTAGTTCAGCCTTGGGGCAGTAGCAATGGAGAGGTTACTGCCATCAAAAGACAGCTGTACTCTTCTCCCATTCCTCTCCAGTGTCAGACTGGCCAATGAACAGTGTGCTCTTGTGGAGAATACACAATTAGGGACTTTCAAAATATCCTGGAATCAGCACTTGGACTGATGGTCCTATCCTTTGCTTCCCATCCCTCGATGCTCTTAAGTCCTGGCTGATCACCATGCGTGGTGGGTTGACCTTGCCTGGACACCAGGTACCCACCAAGCCACTTTATCACTCCCCTCCTCAGCAAGACAAGGTGGAGAGAAAATAAGATGGAGAAAACTTCATAGGTCAAGATAAAGGCAGTTTAATAAAGCAAAAACAAAAGCCACATGTGGAAGCAAAGAAAACAAAAGCCACTTCCCAGGAAGCAGGGCTTCAGTTCGCCTAGCGGTTGCTCCAGAAGACAAATGTCGTAAGTACAAATGCCCCTCCTCCTCCTTTCACTTAGCTTTTATTGCTGAGCAGACATCATATGGTATGGAATATCCCCTTGGTCAGTTCTGGTCAGCTGTCCTGGCTGTGTGCCCTCCCAAGATCTTGCCCACCCCCAGCCTCCTGGTGAGGGGCGAATGTTGGAGAGACAGCCCTGATGCTGTGCGAGCACTCCTCAGCAGTAGCCAAAACACTGGAGTGTTATCAACACCTTTCTAGCTACCAATACAAAGCACAGCACTATGACGGTTGCTATGGGGAAAACCAACTCCATCTCAGCCAGACCCGACACACCATATAAACCATACAGATCTGGACAGATATCTGAGGCAGGAACCTTAGCAGGTCTGGACATTTTTCTGCCTTGAGAAGTACAGCCTCTGTATCCATGGTCTGTCTGCAGGGATTTCATGGCAAATTCATCCCAATTCAGAGAACAGTTAAAGGACAAACACAATTTCTCTCTTTTTTCCCCCCAATACATATGCTGATCACAAGAACCTGCCAGCCTGTTCTAGTAGGGGTGCACAGGGTATGAAGACAGGTAAGGCAGATTTCTGAGGAAAGCAGTGTGGAAGGCAAATGCATTCCCACAGAGCTTCAACACATCTTGTTTCCAGAGAGCATTTGGTAATGTGTTCTAAAGTAACAGGTGATTTAGGACAAGAGGTTTAGAAGATTCCCTATACAGGCAGAGATGACGTATTTGCCCAGCGAGTCGCACAAATTCTTTTTTGCCCAAGCAGCTCCTGAATCATCTATACAGCTGTGTATAGAGTATGGTGGAGATTTTAGGCCTCTTGGTAGTTCTACTGTAGAGATGACACTGCGATTCCAGAAATTCCCCTAAACAGATGGCCTCTGCAGACCAGAAGTCCTATAAATGCATTGGAAGTATGTTAATCGGTTTTGCATGCAGTAAATAGAATTTATTCAGAACAGAACATTTTGTGGCTTAGTCACTGAAAACAGATTGAAATTATTTATTGGAGAAGAATTTTGTTTGGGGGTCAGGACAATGGCTGAGAAAGATTGGATCATTTTCAAAAGTGAGTACATCTACCCATACGGATTTTCTTTCTTCCTATCCCTCTTTCCCTCATTACTCATTTTTCTGTCACTTTGTCTGTTGTCTTGATTTACCATAGCTTTTCCCAAAGCAAATTTTCTAAGAGAATGTCAGCTAATTAATTATTGTTTCAACATCATTTTTATCCCAGACCTTTGACCTCTTGGCAGCTCTGCAAGGGATTCTGATGCATTTCACATTTGCTTAGTAAATATTTCTTTCAAACAATAAACTGAGAAACAGGGGAAAGAATGCCTTGTCTTTAAAAAGAAAAGACAGTAGAGGGGAGATAGATACAGAACAAACATAGGCCAAAATCACTAAGCAGAGACTAAACACAGTGCAATGCATTAGGTCTCATGAAAAAATAGAGTGGCAGGCTCTGTACATAGTACGGGGTAGAAAGAAACATGTCAAGTAATATTACTCTACTATTTTTCATAATTCACTTTATTTTATTGGCTTTTGTTTCTTGATTCCCTGTGTGAGTGTACGTGCTTTCTCTGGAGCAGCATCACTTATCTTTACCCTGGTGAGGAGGGGATCATTCCTTGCTGGGGTTGAAGTGCCACTGCAGCACTGTAAATTAGCAGTAACTGCCATTCACCAAGTGATGCATCTGGCACTTCCCTTTGGAGGCCCCATCAGCTTCTCTGTGCCTGCTCACCGCTCTGCCTGCCTTCAAGCCCTGGCCAGAGAGTGCAAACTCCCAGCACAGAGCTCTGCTCTTGCAGGATGCGGGGGGACAGGACATGATGTTGCCATGACATCAGTGCCAGGAAAGAGGGGAGAATCCAGCCACAGGCCTCCTCGAAGCCTCAGGACTATATTCTGGTGTCTGAGCATCACTTTATGTCCTTGACCCAGTCTGATGAGAGAGTGAGACACCTCTCAAAAGCCTCCAGTGATCTGAGTAAGGCACTGCATGGTAGGGAGTAGGAGGCATCAAGTAGAGACATTGATGTCTGTCTGAATGTAGCCCTGAAGGCAAAGTCCCAATTTCTTTGTGAAGCTGAATGTACTGCGTTGGCTGCATTTTACCCAGATTAAGGGCTTGGTGCCACTCCAGCTCTCCTCCAGCTGCTCGTCCCGTACCCATCCACATACCTGCCAAGCAGGTGTCTGGCCTTGTTCTGTCAGACCATCCCAGATCAGCATGATCTCTCCTTCAGATAGAATTTTTAGCCAGATTAATTCATTACTTGATCTGGTTTCAGAAGTTCCTCAGAAATCTGCTGAGGTCTGTCTGCTTGGGACTACCTACCTTGCCTTATTGCCATAGGTCCTGGGTTCCTGTGCCCTTGAAGTGGATCCACCACTCCTTTGGCAAGCTGCAGATGTCTTTTGCTTTTATTTTTTTGCTGGAAACTGTGGGGAGGGGAGAAAGCATGAGAAGACAAAGCAAGGTTTCACAAGCTGTGGTCGCAGTGGTCAGGTGGTATGCCTGAATGGTGTCTCAGCCAAAGCACAGGGCCCTGAGCCAAGACTTCTGGATCCTTTTTGTCAGTTCTCCTACACATTTCCTGGAGGATTTTGAAGGAATCATTTAAGCTAAACTGGGCATTTGCATCCAAAAGAGCAACTAAAGTAGCTTGATTTTCAGGGGTGCTGAAAGCTTACAGCTTCTGTTCAAAAAAGAAAGGCTGTGAGTTTTTTCTTAGGGCAGGAAGTGCTTGCCCTTAGAGGCCCAGTTTCCTCATATGGTCTTCATCTTTCTTTGCCTTTGCTTTCCACATCTGTAGACCAAGGAGTGCACCAGCTAACTCTGAAGGCTCAGAGAGAGTTAATTCAGTAATGTTTGCAAAGTGCTCTGACTTCTCAGATGGAAGGCACTATATAAATGCAAAGTATTATTTTATGAAGATCAGTTAGTAGCACTTCATCATTTCACATGGCACCAATTATACACAATGTACATTGATATATACACTCTATTTTCATAAAGTGCTGCTGCATTTGATTCAAAGTTATTTGCAGTCTGATAACTACACAGTTATTAATAATACCAGGAAGAAGACAATTTTGCATAGTTTATAATTTGTAAAATTATTTTCCAAGCGTTATTTTGTATGCACTGAATGCCAGATTCACCAGTCTATGCATTGGCCTGTGTGCAGGGCCCTTGTACTCTTCTGGTGCCACAAAGCAGCCATAAACTCCTGGTCTGTTTTGTGTCACCAAAGTAGGGGTGTAATAGCCAAAACGTGTTTGCCAATGAATCTGGCTCTGGACGGGTTCAGTCTGTGAGCGGTGACAGGTGAGATCTCCTCCTGTCCTTTCAAACAGGCTAATTTTTCCTAAAGAAGTAACAAAAGGTTTCTGCAAATACAAAGCCTCAACAGGTACTTCAAATTAAGACCGTGCATGTAATCTCCTGTCCTTTTTCAGTATACAATTGCATAATTTACTCAGCTCCAATAAAAATATCTAGGGATGCCCCCCCTGCACAAAAAATAAACACTTTCTCTGTAGCTCTGCCAGTCCTTTCTTTTTCAGATGGTGCACATGGCATCACTAAAAAAAGCTACCAAATCATACAGCTAAACTCAGAAGCACTGTGCAGTTATATATGTCCAAAATTAATTTCTCTGACAAAACACTGGAAGGCATGAGTTTTCTTTCATCCCCTCACCTCTGTCTCTGTGAGTTGCATTTATATTCCCCTATCGTGTTCTCAGTCTTTGCAGTTGTTTTAGAAGACTTACGATATTTGGTGCTCTTTCTTTTTGTCCATTGGCTGGCACGCTGCAGAGAAAAAACCCTCAGGTGTCATGGTTGTTGAACAGCTTGAGAACTTGAGCTCGTGTGTCCCAGTGGCTTCTGAATGGACATACGTAGGCCTCATTAATCTGCATTTAACCATGTAGACACCGTGTGGTCTCTGCTGGGCTCACCGCCTTTAAAACATAGCTAAACAGCATCTGAGAACAGAGGTGAGCCAATCCTGCACATCACCTGTCAGAATTTTCTTATGGTCAAGAGCCACTAGACCTAGCCCCTGTCCTGGAAGAGCAGGAAGATGCTCAGGATGAGGTCCAAGCAAGGGGACAAGTCCCACCTCTCCTTTAGATACCTATCAATTCTTTGCTGGCCCAGCAATGGCTGCTGGCCAGCTTCTTCCTAGACCAGGGGTCCAGCTGACCCGGCATATCATGGCCTTGCCACAGGCGGGAGCTGCCCCTGAACTCCCTGCAAAGCACATTTAGCTGCAGAGGCCCAGTGCAGCCCGTCTGCCTGCTGGGTGCTGACAGCACTGTGCACCCGTGCCGGCAGCCACGGCTGCGATGGAGGAGGGAGGTGAGGTGCCTGGAGAAGGTCCCGCGAAGTCACGCACAGGTTTTGCAACTAGGCACCATCCCTTGCTAGTGCAGGAGGCAGTGAGAAGATGACTTACGTATGTCTCTGCTGGAAGTCTTTGGCTCTGTGTTCTTAAAGACGCAGACAGTAAGCACAGAGGGCACTGGCACCCTGCTGATTTGAATTTGCAGTTCACTTGAACTCAGTTTCAAAAAAGCCTTTCATTGGAGTACATAACATATCAACTTCCCCACTACCTCACTGTTCAATTTAAGAAAAACCATTCACAGCTCTGTAACCTCTCACAGCGGTTCAGACGGTCCTAGGCTTCAGAAAATATCGGAGAATATACAAAGAATTTATATTTTCAAATGAATGTATTTTCATCAGGTTCTCTCTGTATCCAAGAGCTGTGCTGTTGTGAGCCTGATCTATCTGAGGACAGCTGCATGATTTAAGTTATTGCTGGAAGTATCTGTAGGATAAGGATTTTTGGTTTTCCAATTTTTTTCTCAGCCATATTTCACTCCCTTTGAGTCCATGCCAGCACAGTGGGTTTAAATATTTGATGGCAAGAAAATTGTTTTATTTAGCTTTTAGTTGAGCGTAAGACTTTTCTAGCAAAAGAATTACAAAAATCATCCCAGCACAAGATCTAGAGGAGAAGGGTTTTATGTGCAATCACGCAACATGACAAAATGTTCAGATCGTAGAAGTGAAGGCTGGATATTGACACAGCCACAGCGAAGTGAAGTTGAGGGCATAAACCAAGAGCAAATTGCAGTGCTGCAGGTGCAGGCTGTGCATGAGAAGTGAGTGGGCTATGTGTGGAAATGGACACCTCAGAAAACCTGACAAATTTGTGATTTCACATCTAGGAATAAATCTGCCATAGTTTCTAGAAATGCCATGGGGCGCTTACAGCTTTTTCAAAGTGGGACACTCTGACTTGCTTCAGGCTGAGGTGCTGGAGGTGCTCCTGGCCATCAGATATCCAGGCAAAAGTGGTGTGGTTTTCCAAACGGCCAAGTGGCCACAGCAGTATTTGCAGAACCTCAGCATCTTTTGATTCCTTGCCATGGAAAAAGGAGCACACAGGTCAGGTATGAAATCATTACAGTACTTATGTGCACAGGTATGTTTTTGTGCCAGGTTTTATTTTATATTTTATTTTATTTTATTTTATTTTATTTTATTTTATTTTATTTTATTTTATTTTATGATTATGGATGTACTGCACTTCTAAACACTATAATCCAAGGTCTTCTGAACAAAAGTGTTTCAGAAGGGGCAGGGAACAGTGTGCAAAGTTCATTTTTCAGGCCTTCCCCTCTGCTGACCTAAGATATAACTCAGGGGAAGATAACAAATGTATAACCTTCATTTAAATTTTAATGGGTACACCTTCACGTAGAAAAAATTTGCCATGCTGAGCACTTGCTTCTGTAAGAAAGGCCCAGTGTAGGAAACTGGGATATTACGACACACAAAATAATGGAATAAAAATGCTTGTTGCCATGTTTGCTTATTACATACTTTGATCAAGCCGATCCTATTAGTTTGCCTCCAATCTTTTAATGAAGCTACTGTGTGTAGAGCTTTAGCAGGAGGTAGTTAATGCATTTCAAAATAGAGACCTTTTGGTTGTGCAGGGCTCAGAAACAGAGGCCTTTCACACTCAGTTAAGGCAGTAATTCCCAATGGGTAGCACAGGAGCAAGAATTCATAATTTTTTTCGCTAGCTGGCATTGGCTGTAAAATGATGCAGCCATGCAGGGTCAGCTGCAAACAGCTGTGGCAGTTCAAGATGTAAGTACATTCCAGCTGCTTGTTACCGCCCTTCAGCTGGAGTCAGCAAGCAGGGAGCGGAGAACAAGACACAGGGCAGAAGGACGTCATCTGTTCCACCTCTGTGCTTAAGCAGTTAACAAACAGCAAGCTCAGTTTGTCTAAATTCCACCCCCGCGACAGTAATTTTGGCAGCACAATTATAATAATTGGTTGATGACTATGCAAAATAAGGAAAAACTCAACAGGCTTGAGGTGAAGAAAACCCTGATACATCTGAAAAATCAAACATGGAACTCAAAACAAGATATGAGCAAGCTGGGTGGCCAGGGTCAGTGGTATGGCCTTGTACAGCAGGTGCATGCAGCATCTTTAGCAGCCACGGAGATGACCTCACCAGAAATTTTCACCTCTGTTCAGGTGAAAGCTTGGTCCTCCAGTCTTAACTACTGGGTGAACAGGAATCAGAGAACAATTCCCTTATTTGTTTAAATGAGCTGTAAGACTTAGAAATGTAATGAATCACGGCAAGACCCAGATCAGAGTTAGAATGCACACAGCCCATTTCTCCAGCTTTTAATGCTTTTCTTCTTTAATTGGACTTACTCTGGTTTCAGCTTATTTGAATAATGCTTCAGATGCATTTGGGTTTATTGTAGCTTGAATGATGCAGTGTGATATTCCTGGGATTCAGAGAGGACTATGGGATTCTCATAGGTATTTTAAGCTGAATTTTAATGGGAAAGGTGACATGAATTGTCACACAAACAGAATTTGCCACGGCTAGCAATAGTGTTAATCCAATGTCTTGACTGACTAATCCTGACCTCACTGCACCCAATAAAGAACTAAGCAAAAATTTCTGCAGGTTGGTTGGTTTTCCAGCTATGATACCAGCAGCTATCTAACCTGATGCAGCTTGAGGAATTTGCATGGATAATGGGCATGGCTTGAACAGCGTCCCAGAAAGCTACTTTTATAAATAATGCCTTTTGAAGATCACTAACAGAGTGCAGCAGAGGGCTAGCTCATCTGAGCTTTGGGATGAAATGGAGATCTTACGCTCCCCTCTTTCATACAAGAGCGCAGGGACAAGATCAACATACCAATTACCGCAGGAGGTATTGCATCAACTATCAAGTTAATGAAATTAATGAAGACCCCAGAGCTGGCTGATTCTGCTGCTTCATTAGTGGACCTGTTGTTCAGATCATGCTCCCATAGTTCCATGAGACCCTGAACTCAGGAGCTACCAGCTGAGGAGCTGTCTTGGCACAGAGATTTTGGAGTAGGTGCAGGTCAGGCCTGAAATCCAGGCAGCTGAAAGGCTTTGTAGCTGCTCCATCAGGTTACATGGCTAGATCCTGTACGGTGCTCTGCCTGTGTAAGTGCAGAGAAGAAAATAATAAGCAGGGCAGGGACTTCAGCAAGCAGCAATGAAACCACCGCTGTGCGGGGGCCAAGGAGCTTGTCCATAGCAGCAGGAGTAAGGCCAAAGCTGGGTCTGCATGACTTGGAAGTTCATCTGCATTCTGCCAATCCACTTTAAAGCTGTTGTCTCTTCAGGGAGACAGTCCCTGCAACTGTATTCCCCTGGACTACAGGTTGTGAAAGAAGGCCAGAACAAGGCCTACATGCTCCCCGAGTCCCTCGAGGGCTGCAGGAAGGCTCTGGCAAAAGCATTTGCCTGGTTGCCTTGGCCCTTCGCACAGGGATTAATTTCATGAGGACCTTGAGATTTCTTTAGTTTCAGCTCTTGGAGTTATGCCTACTGCTGAGTGCTGGCTCTGCTCTCCCTGCTGTCTCTGAATTTGTGCAATTCCCATTTTCTCCTTTCGCTTTAAAACACAGTACCAGTGTGCAGAGTGCAAATGAACCAGAACACATCAATGTCACAAGCAGAGAGAGCTCCTGTACAAAACAGAATCTTTTGCTTTGAATCAGCTCTCAGCATCATTTTGTAAAACACATCCCTTACCGAAACACTCCCTATTACACTAGCCATTTATAACCCATCTTGCACAGCAAATGTGGAAAGATATTGGGGAGTTGCACTGGAATCAGGGGTTCCCCAAATTCTGGCAAGATTTGAAGGGAAAGTGAAATCCAAAGGTTTCCCTGCCATTCCTGGTTCCTAGTATAACCTGCTCTCTTCCTCCTTAACTCAAAGCTGCTAATACTCTTATGCTGAAAGAGAGTGCCCAAGGGTCACTGTAACACACCACATGCTTTAAGGCATCAGAAAAAATGAAATAAATTGGGGGGAATCCCCATGTGCTGATGGCTGATTCCTTATCCAAACATCAAGACTCTTCCCAAGTCCACAGAGGACCTATTCCGATTGCGATTCCTAAAACATTGACAAAAGTAATAAATGAAATTGTCTTCTCTCTCTGTTTCTCAAGCCCAATACAGCACGTTAATCCTAAAGCTGTCTTTAACCTACACCAGCTTCCACCATCCTTACACATCTCCTTTAGCTGCTGCCATGGTGGTTGGAAAATGATCTAACTCTGAACAAAGCTGATCTGTGTTATTGCCATATAGATGAATGTGCCCTTGGAAGCCATTCTCATCTTTTTTTGTACGTGTCCAGAAATTCCGTGCAGAAAGATAATGGTGTCTTTAAATTATGGGTTTGTTTTGTTATTTTTCTAGAACTCAAGGACAATGAAACTAGCCTGAGGCTGTCTACACAAGTCAGGCAGGGGTAGAGGGCCAGTGGACAGGCATCTGAGCTACTGAAATAACACTCGAGGTAAATGCTGAGCATCTGTCCAGGTGTGGGGCTGCCACAGACTGCCTCTCAGTTGAACACATTTCTCAATGGCACTTTCATTCCTCTATATCCTTTTCTTGCTAGCCTGAGGAGAGCCATCTCTGTGCTCAACTCCTGTCAGAAAAGATGAGCTACACTGCTGATTATTTGCTGCTGGGAAAGTCATTGTAGTGAACTGTAAGAGAAATCATCTGCCCAGGAGCGCTGTCGACTGCAGAAAGACACAGATCTAAAACAAGGACACACACACACAAGTTGACCAAACCTGCAATTTCACAGGGATGTAGGGGTGAGGGTTCCAGTACCCATGGAAAATAAATTGGAACTGGGTGCCTAATTATATTATCTTTTACGAAAATCCCAGCCAGCATCTGGAGTTCTGTGCTTTCTCAAATTATGCCACCAATGTACTTCTCTTTTGATGCATAAAATACTTCAACATAGCTGCCAGGAACATTCCTCTTACCTACCTCCTGTGCAGCTCCCTGGAACTGAAACCGTCCTCAGGCCAGGCTGTGTGAGAGATGGAGCAGACCATCAAAGAAGACCTCTCTGTGCATGCATCTGGATTTCAGTCAGTCTAATATGCAAGCCTGTTTGGTGGAAACGTGCTGTTTTCTCATGCCTGTGAAATGCCACTTCTTGTGCAGAAACAATTGGCTCACTGAAACGGGACTTGGATGGCACTTTAACTGGGTGGCAGGAAGGTTTGCCCAATGGTGTTGAGTAGTGCTCTCAGCTCAGGACAGGGGCTGCATCATCTGTTCTCAGAAAGATGCAAGAGCTCTTTTAAAGCCAAGGAGGGAAAGCAAGGGGAGGATATGAATTTGGATAATAAGCAAGTAGTCAGTCGGTGAGGCCAGAACAGATGGAGACCCATCCAAAAACACAAAGAGTTTGTGGTGGCTCAGCGAGGCAGCCAGCCACAGCCTGCAGGTGATATCTAGGGTTCCCAGTGACACCATGAAGCATGAATAGTTTGGGAAGTCCCACTTTAAAGTAGTCGTGCTCCCTTGTGGTAATGATTCTCTGTATGCATTGGAGTCAACGTGGGCTTGATTTTTGTTTTGGATTTTTTTTGTATGCCATTCCTGAGACTGTGGCTCAGATTTGGTTTTCAAAGTGAGGGCTTGATTTTTCTGAGTGCTCATCTCTTCTGAAAATCAGGTCATCTTGTGTAAGCATATGCTTCTTTTTATTTGTCGCAAAACTAAAAAGAAGTTTTGATGGAAAACAAGTTTCATATCTGCTCTTTCATACAGACAACATGTAGAACTGCCCTTGGGGCTCTGAATACATTTACAACCTTTCACAATTAACCCTAATGGAACAAACGTGGCATTTTTTTTCTTCTCTGAGCAGATATGCTCAAAGCGGCAAAACATCCAGTGTTTAAACAGATCTCATTATATCAGCTACACCAAATCTCCCCTCTTTATATACAGAGGATTAGACTTCTTTTCACTGTCATGCAACATTAAAATAGGAAGGCATACACAAGGCTGACATGGATTTGACAAAAAATTAATGATTTGTACATCACTTTAATGCTTTAAATCTGCAATTCATGTATGCTAATTAGGTCATAATGGGGCTGTTTGGGAACGCAACTGTCATCAGGCTGCTCTGGCGGCTTCTGGGAGCGGAGATACAGCCCAGCCCTCCCCTGGTTGGCTCCTGGAGTCTGTGCTATAACCTGGCAGATCTATGACACCATTTTTTTCTTGCACAATTGTTTCCTGGATGTGGTGCTTTAATCTATCAGAGTTATGATGGCATATCTCAAACAGCGAGCTCCTGGATCCTGCAATACATCCTGGTGGAAACAGCATCCAGGCACTGTATCTCAGTGATTGATTCCTTGATTTTAAACTGTCACACTCTATCTCATAGGGCAGCTGTCAGATTCCCAGATGCGTGAAGCTGTATTTATGCAGTGTGCTATGAAAAAAAATATATGACGATTTTATTTACAGATAAGTAAGGTTGTAAAACTTAGGAAAAACAAAAGGGGATTCAAAAACATGTCTATATTTTATTTTTCAGCTGAAAAGCCTGGCATATCTCTCTGGTGCAGGACAACAAAACTGCTCCCTCGTTCAGAGATCTCTTTAGTTTTGCACCAGTAGTGCAAAGGCAAAAACTGTCACAACAGAGGGAGAGAAAGCCAGAAAGCACCTTCACAAATGGGACAACGGGAAGCAGTGCATCTTGCAAAATTGTAACAGTGCAGAGCGTTGTGCTGTGTGATAACATGAACTGCTGTCTTTGCTGACAGCTATTCTTTACAGGTTCTACCAAAGCTCAAAGCTGCTTTACAGTTTGAACAAGGGTACTTTGTACGGAAATGCCACAAAGCGTGCAGTAACAGAAGAGAAAGTTATGCCTTCCTGGGAGTTTCTTCAGGGAGAGTGTTATAGGTGTCATGGGGCTTATTCAAGCTGCCTGAGCACAGCTTGATCTTTCAGTCAGCTCCAGATCATAGAGGAGTATTTTCAGGAGACATACCACATTCTTTGTTCTAGAAAATGGAAGAAAGGCTAAGTACAGATGAATGCTTAAAGATAATGGGATTTTACAACAGTTCTGCAAGGAATGATGTATTTAAAAAATCTGGAAAGCAACAGGTCCAGGTAGCAACTGGATTCTTCTGCCTGTGGGATCCCTGTTTTTGACACATTGTCTTCAGTCTTGTTCTCTCTTGTTTCTTCTCTGTCTGTACATACACATGCACACAGAGACTTCCATTCACTCATACTTAAGGTCAGAACTGTACTTGTGGTGAGTGTGCATCTTCTACAGCCAATGAAACCCTGTCCCATTAGGATATCTACCAGTCAGGTCTTTCCTTGGCCTATGTATCTGTACTGTACCTTGTAAATGTGGGGTGTTTTCATCACATTAACAATAATAACACTGTTCCTCATCCATTTGTTGAAAATAATTTTTAAGAAATATGGTCACAAAAAATTCATTTTCTTTGAAGAAGCCTTCTTATAACATGTCTCTTTCCTTGTAGAAAAGTACATTCAAAGCTTGTATCTTCAAAGCAAAGCAGCCCTGTTCATAATCTCACTTTGTCAAAATGAAAACATAGAAGGTCTGCTAGGCGGCATGTCTTGCCTACTCTGCAGACACAGTGCCACAGTACCTGCTGGATGATCTGAGAAGTGCTGACATGGCAAATCTTGGAGTAGTGGCCCGTTTTGACCACTCTGCAACACTTCTGTGCAAAGTGGTAATGTAGACAGTGTGGACTACAGAATAGCTGTAGGTTTTGTACTGTGCCTCAGAGTCCCAACAGAGATTAAAGCTCTCCTGTGGCTGGTGCTGCATACTGATCGTAAGAGATGATCCCCCTCCCAAAGCTTGCAGTCAAACAGACAAGACAGATGAAAGATGGGAAGTAGAAGAGGCATACAGAAGTGAAGTGATTTGCCTGAGGTCACACAGCAGGTCAGTGACAGAGCCAAGAATAAGAAGCCTTGCAACTTCTTGCCAGCATGATGTCCATTGCCTAAAGCTATGTACAGAATTTCTCTGAGGCTGAAATGCTCGCAGTCTTCTGCAGGGCCGCTGCCAGCAGTAGAGTGCAGCTGTGCTGTGGAACGATGGCTTTTACTTTCTGCAAAGGAGCACTGTGCATAGCCTTTGTGGGGCTTGAGTCGGTGTGGCTGCCCTGGTGCTGGCTCTTCACTGATCTGGCAGCCCTCTACTAACACTGAGGGGTAAGCACAGTCCTGGTGCAGGACAGAGTCTGTGTGCACAGGAGAGGGTCTTCAAGTCATTGCTACTTAAAACAGTGTTTGCCAAGAGTGAGATGTGATGAGCTCTCTTTCTCCTTCCCCCTTATTGGGGGTAGCTGTGTTTTGTTGGTTAGCAAAAAGTCTTTCTTGTTGTGTTGTTCTTTAGTACTTACTCATGATGCAAAGAGTATCTTTCCTTTGCACAGGGAGGCCAGAGACCGCATGTGAACTTGAAATATGTTTGTGCAGGACCATCTTTCAAGACCTTATAGTTAAGATGGTCTGCCACTGCTAATCCAGGTCAGAACTGGTTTCCCTGTTGGAGTGAAATAAAGCCAAATGCCTCTGCAGCCTCACAAGTATAATTCAGCACAACACTGGGCAGGACAGAGACAACCTGTCTAATGAATTCTCCAGCTTTCGCTGGCTTTTCTGAATGAAGTCTGCTCCTGAGAGAACAAGCAGCTGGAGCCAGGCCAAGGGAAGCAGCAGGGAATCCAGACAGAAAGCATTTGTCTTAAGCATAGTTCAGATTGCCTTTGACTAGCATGCTGAGGTTTTCTGCATATCAGAATTGATTTAAGCCCTGGACTTAGAAGTTGCATGTCATGTGGTGCACCAAACCAGTGCAGAAATACATAAAACTACATGGAAAGTACAAGGTGTGAAGTGAGAGCAGATAACAACATTAAGATGTAACAGTATGTGCTTAGTAATAGTCCTGATCTGAGAAAATGGGGTAAATGCAATCTTTTGTGTATGGGATTTTTTGCTTTGGGTAGAAATTGCCTCGCGATTCTCTGCCTATAGCAGACTTATCAGCAAGCACTTTAATACCAGATTGATTTTTCCAGCAGTCCTTGCCCCACTCATCGTTTCACATATAAACATACTAAGAGATAAAATCCCCTCCTTTCCAGTGAAAGGCAGCAGCTCTTATTACAGGGACCTGTGGTATTTGGTGAAATTCACCATGCAGGACAGGAAATCCATTGCTAAAGAGGCAGGGTATGAAAAAAAAGGCCCAGTTTCAGTTCGATTGTCCTCAGCATCATTACTGATGTCCTCAGAGTCACCAGTGTCACATTCCTTGTGGCAAAAGCTGAACTCAGCTTTCCCAAAATTACTCTGGTGCTTGGTATCCAACTGGAGACACCCTGGGTCTGAGTCCCACAGGTGGCAAACACCCACAGCCACGGGAGCTGTCCCACAGCAAACGCCGACCACCACATGTCGAGAGCACCTGAGACACCCACACTGAGTGGCACTTCCACTTGAGCTCCTGAACTTTCTGTGGGCCCAATTCCACCTTTTTTTAGAAATGCCTTCCCCTACATAAGGAAACCAAGGACGTTTTAATGTAGGTCTGACACTCTACTTTCTCCTTCAATTTAGCTGCCTCCCATTTCTGCGCCTCTGTCAAGCAGCCTCCTCCATATGCATGTTGCCTGTCATCTTGCTCAGAAAATGCAACTATAAAGCCTAATTAGTATTAATGATGTGAGAGATTGAGTTTCTTATTTGTATTAATTGCTGATTAATGCTTTAAATGGCTCCAGCACTTACAAAGATCTTAAATTAGAAGTATTCCTTTCTGTAGTGTCTTCTCAGAGGGGGGCTCTTCTGGCTGGCGCTGACTAACCCAGAGTGTGCTGTGAGGTTGTTTATATGTTCAGGTCTGTTACCACAAAACAGGGAAAACACTAGCGGAGCTTGCTTAAGGGGAAAGAATTATCTCACAGCTACCACTGCACTGAGCTGCGTGTTTGGATTTTAAATAAAAAGCATTGCTGTAGAGCTGGAGGGGCTTTGTGTGAGCCCCTTCGTAGCATTGCCAGCCCTACAGGTAGAGGAGGATCTCAGCTGTTGTTGCATCTCTCTGTGTGGGTAAGGAAGTCAGTGCCCTTTTCTCCAGTAAGGGAACTTCTGTAAACCAATCTCTAGGGCTACCAGGGAGCAGTGTTTGGCTCTGCTTTGACAGCTAGAGGCTGGAACAGCTTTTCTATATGTAGTCTTGATATATTGTTCAAGCATTTAACTTTGTCATGTGTGTCAAAGTATTGTCTTAGAAACCAGTGTCCCCAGATTCACAGCCCAGCCCTGTGAATAGCAACGACTGCTAAGGAGTCCAGCCAGTGACCTCTTTGACAGGCAGAAGTGGTGTCATAATTTCACCTGACAGTCGGCAGCTAAGCACTAGACAGCCACTTGCCCACCCCTCCCCTTCCCCCGCAGCAGGATGGGGAGGAGAAATGGACAAAAAGGAAAATTCATGGGTTGAGATAAAGACAGTTTAAAAAGGCAACAAAGGAAATACTACTACTACTACTACTACTACTACTACTACTACTGCCAATAATGAATATGCAAGACAAACTATATAGAAAACAATTTTCTCACCAACCGATTATGAATCCACAGCCAGTCCCCGAGCAGTGACCACACACCTCACGGATTTTCACAAATTTCACAAAATTCCCAAAAAAGGTCCAACTCTCGGAAAAGTTTGAAGTCTAGGACAACAGAGAATTTGAACTCCCGCAAAACGAAAAAGCTGATAGCTTCCTGCCCCCTGGCCAACCCCAGTCATAAACTGAGCCTGATGTTTATAGTATGCAACATTTCCACTGGCCAGCCTGCGCTAGCTGTCTGGCTGTGCTCCCTCCCAGCTCCTGCACACCTGCTCATTAGCTGAATATGAGAAACTGGAAAAACTTCCTGATTTCATAGCAGCAACTGAAAACATTAGCGTTATCAACATTCTTCTTGTACTAAATCCAAACCACAGGAGCTACTGAGAGGAAAACTAATGATACCCCAGCCAAAACCAGGACAAGTGGTCACAGAGACCAGCACAAGAAATATCGATGTTATCAAAACCTGGTCTATACATATGAATTAGGTATGTAGGATAAGGATTCTGGCTCAGGGAGTATATGGGTATATCGATGTACCTATTCCACTGCAACACTTTCGTAAGGAGAAAGGGAATATACTGCCCATGAAGCACACCTCTGAATTGTATGAATTCATTCATAGGAGGGGTTATATTGACTTAACTATTTCACGGAAAGCAACCAACATGAAAGCTCTTAGACTGGCTGGGCCTGCACCTAGAAACAGCAGTCCCATCTTCTGTGTAGGTATCTGATGGCATTGCTTTGATACCGCTGCTTTGCAGCTTAATTCAGTTTCTACTTTCTGCTACCAGTGTGTAGGTCTCAGCTTGAAGAAGTAAATGGTGTGACTCATGTTTGTCAGCTGGGCTGGTTTAAGAGGTTATCACCCTCCAGATGTTTCTTATTACACCACAGCAGTTCACAGTAGGGTTGGAAGAAGGGAATATGTGCTGTCAGATCACCAGTGTCAGGGCTGTGTGATACTGCTGAAATGGTGAAGCTCCCTTCTAGATGTTCAAAAGCTACTTGTCAGAGCTCTGCATCCTGACTGGAGGAGGAACTTCAACAGCAGTGCTCCACTGAGGTCAGGAAAAGAAGTTTAAAATTTCCATCTCATGAGCATTGGGTCCTACAGCGAGACTGCATTTGCTGAATGTACCCCAGAGGGAGAGTGACAGCTTGCAGGAAGGAGCAATCTCTTGCTTTTATCCCTCAGCTGGAGTGGGAGTCTTGCAGGAGTGTGGAGGTGGTTGCAGGTAGCCATTATCCACATGATTTTATGTTATCCACATAAATGGAGCTGTGGCTTGCAGGGATGGAGCTTCCCCAGGGGAGGGGGTGAGTTTATATGTATGTCTTCCTGCAGATGAGTGCTTCCCAGCTTGGGGAAAGGACAGCCTGGCTGTTATTGCATGCGACGGTTGCTACCATGAAACTGCTTGTCTGCAACCTCTGTAGTAACTCCAAGAGGAGGAGGGTGAGGGGCAAGTTTCACTCTGAGGATGCAAAGTGTGATGGAGTACATCACCCCGCTGCCTGTCCTAACCAGTGTGCTCTCATTGGCAATGTGCGGGCCCATGAGCTTTCATATGAAAGACTTTGCATTAAACCAAAATATTTATCCTAAGGGTTTTTTTTGAAAGCATATATGGCCTTTAACTTAGCTCCTTGGTGACATCTCAGTCTCTATTTCAGATCTGCAGCCTTTCTGGGAAGACTCTGAACTCTGGTTTCAATTAATCTAAGAAGAGTTTGTTCTTTTCAGTCTGATTCAGGCCACTCATGTAGAAAGAGATGTCCTTGTTCGTTACTGGAAGTTTTGTGAAGTTTATTTCAGCTCTAAAAAATACAGTTCTGACAGGCCCTCAGTGGAGAAGGCCTTCTGGTGTGGGAGGGCAAATGTGAGATAGTGGTCTGGCAGTGGGCTGCCCAAGGGGTTTATAGGTTAGGCAGCACTCAGGTCAGCTGTGCTCCGTGCTTTCGGAGATGCAATGTGGCCCTTTCCTTCTTGCTGCTACAATTCTTCACAAGGACTAAAGTGACATATTTTCCAACCCATTTAACTTTTTACTTCACAGAATGTTTTAAAATAGTAGGGTTTTGTCAAGCTCACAGATTTTTAAGTTCAATAAATAAATCTTCCTGGTTTTCAAAGGCTTTTGATTCCTGTAAATGTGGCAAATGGACCAGAAACCATAGGCAGTTAAGAGGGGTCTTAGATCCATAGTGTGTATGATATTTAACTACAGGAGCAGCACACTGTATGCAGACACGTTTTAAGACAGAGTGAAGATCCCAAAGCTCCTTATGCTGGGTTGCATCTTGTCTTTCTCTCACAGCCCTTGGACAGTGGCTGTCTCCTGCCTGCTCCTTAAGCATGGGCCCAAGATCGCCGCTAAACCCTGCATCAGAAATGACGCAGTCCCTCTTCTCTGTGTGGCCAGAGTACTACAGCCTCTCTCGAAGGGCTCCTGTCTGCGTGTCGCAGCCTGTAGCCCTGGCGATGCGCAGCACAGCCTCCCCCTGAGCTAGTCACGCTCCTGCACTCGGGTTGGGTTTGTCCAAGAGGTGTGCTGGTCCATAGGCCCTCAGCAGTCCGCCTGGGTTAAAATGCCCTTTAGCATGCACAGAACAAAGGGATGCAGGACTTTGTGGGGTCCTTAGTTGCATATTTGTCTTGTCACTTGACAGCTAGGGTGAAACACACATTTGCAATGAAAATGGGGGTACAAATGGACATTTTAACAGTGTGTCTTGAGCTATTATGTTGACTGTCATCTGAACTCTTTGCCCTCTTCTAAAAGATCCTGGGTATCATACAAATAGTCTGATATAAACTGATTTCAACCAGAAGCTGTAAGAGAACGCTGCAGAGCCACTCCACAATGCCCCAGTCCAGCCGTTGGTTGTGTGGTGTTGACATCAACAGTGTAAGGAAAGCAGGAAATTCCATACCCAGAACTTGAAAATAAAGGAAGAAGTTGGATGACAATTTTCAGGCCATTTCACAACAGATTTGTGACCTATTTTTTCTTTTTTCAAAAACAGTGGGGGATGAAGTAGATGGGGCCTTGCTTTTCTTTTTCATTATTACAGCTATTCAGGAGTTAGTTTCTTTTCATTGAGCATGTGTATGTGTGTGTGTGTTTTACAGCAGTAGCAAGTAAGGCTTTCCGTGGGCCCATTTTTTCAGTCCTCCTCTTTTTCATGGTAACTGGAACTCACACTCTGTGATGAATCGCTCAAAATGCAGACATGCCTATGCGATGCTGACTTCACCAGTATTCTGCGTTCCCATTGGTAAGCCCAGTGCAGCCTGCCCGCGAGTTTAGTGTGGCTATTACAGAGGAAGAGGAGAGGAAATGCCAGCCAGTCCAAACACAGAATATTGAAAAGGTCAACACAGTAGAGCATTCGGCTATGATTCATAGAGACTTTAAGAGTCTAATATTTCATCTCATGACAAAGATTGTAATGAGAACTGAAAATGGCACAACATTAATTCATCTTTGTGACAAACACCATAATGAGAGTGGAAGTGTACAAGCTTCAGATATTCATGTTACTGATCTGTGGTCCTTGTTTTGTAACAGGACACAAACCCCAACTGCTCACTTAGAAATAGAAATCTAAAACCAACAACTTCCACAGTTACTCTGAACAGCCTGTTACATATTCTGATGCTAATGCAAGCAGAGAGCAGCACAAGCCTGCCAAAGGCAACGAAATCTGCTGCGTGCTGCCCAAGAACACGTGGCATACTAGCACGCAGCCTGGCTGCCATGGCATGACCACACTGAACTGTGTACACACGTGCATACTTATACAGTTGTATAACATACATGCTGTTTGCATAGGCTTGTGTACACAACAGTAGAAACTCCCTGTAGATACTGGGAGTTGGCTGGGGGCAAAGATGACAGGCTGGATAGCAGCAATAAGTCCCTTAACTCCTGCCTCTGAGTAGTCCTTATATAAATGGATGGGGGAAAGCTATGTGCCTGTAGAAAGTACTTTCACTTACTACATTTTGTCAGCGTTTTCCATGTTATCCTTAGGGTCACAGCAACCTAAGCAGAGCATGAATTGCAAGTCTAATTTTATTTTCTGTTGGTTAGTTTTAAAAAAACGAAAAAAAAAAGAGAGAAAGAAAAAGAAAAGAAATGGCATATGGACTGTGGCAGCAGTTCTTGGAAATGCTCAGATTCATTAAATAAACAGACATGTATTCCTCAGTATTGTGATACAAGATGCTGCAATATAGTACTTCACTTTCTGGGCACTGGGCACAGCCTCTGGCTTCAGCTCCACAGACCACTCTAACATGGCGAGCCTCTTGTCCCTGTAGAGAATCTCTGTGGACCCCCCTCCACCCTACCCTGAGGTTTCCAGGTGACCCATAACTTTGTGTACCTCAAGTCTATGGCTAAAGATCTTGATCCCCTCCCCTGAAGAGACTTAGTTGTGACTATGTGCCAAGCATCCGGAAAAGCTTTGGATGTGTGGTAAAAAGCAAAGAAAAGAACAGGCACTTTTCAGAGGTCTGGCCCAAAACACAGCTTGGCTAGTAGGACCCGGCCCTGAACAGCAGCTAAAATGTTGCTAGAGCGGGGCAGATTTTCCATCTGAGAGCAGGAATCCGCTGTGGCATGGATCACATTAACCAGAGGGATCACATTCACCAGAGAGATTCCTGTGGATCGTCCATTCCCTTACTTTCCCCCCATGCTTGCAATTGCCGAACTTCTTTCAGGCAATGGAAGCAACTTACTTGCTTAAGTAACATTAGGAAAGTATTTAATGTATATTTAACAGTGTCACAGTGCAATTTAGCAGCTGGAAACAAGGAGCAAATGAGCACCATGTGACATACCAGCTCATAATGGGCCATCCACAAGTGCTCCATGGAGCGTAGTTTAAGAATCAGTGTCTTATTCCATGTTTTAAAGAAATCCATATTAATAAAATACTCCATCTCTCTCACACACACATACACAGACACACAGAAATGTGTGTTTCACATTGCAAACTATATAGACAGAAGATGTGTTAGCCACTAATGAAATGGAGCTCTGGGAAGGACTGCAGCAGCTGTTTAAAAGCACACAGTCACACTACACAGAATGTTGGAGTGGGAAGTGAAGAGAAATATTGTATCAGGTTGTAACTACAGGAGGAATTTAGATAAGCAGAAGGAATTTAGAAAAGCAGAATATGATCACCCACACTGAAATTTAATTAGACCTCCAGAGCTTCCACCCTCTTACAAAAGGTGTCATAGGATTGCCAGCAAAGGCGAGCAGTTACTATTCTTATGCTTGGCAATGTACAAACACGCAAGATGATATAATTTATATCCTGAAGACTTAACAGTTTAAAGCCCCCAATTAGAGTGTCGGGAAGGAAAGTGGAGTAGAGACAAGTGGGGAGAGGTGGGCTGGGAGGAGGGAAGAGCGTGTATGGTTAACTCAAGATTTTGGCCTTAGCGAGACTATCGGCAATGCTTAAAGTGCAAAGGTGTGTGTATATTTTTAAGGTCAGAGCTTCCTTGAAAACAAGCTTGTAAAAGATGAGTTAAAATGGGGAGAAAAGGGACGCCAGAGGATGGTGGAGAATCAACATGTGTATATGAAGTATAGGTTTTCTTTAATTTTGAGGTTCCAAGTCATCTGAAAAAGGTTTCATGTGAAAGAGGCAACCATCTTATGATTACTGAATCCTGTCCCCAGGGAAGTTGTAGAAGGGCAGAAGGGTGGAAGGCACGACTCTGGTGTCTCAGCCAAAATGAGCTGGGGATGAGTGGAGATCTGCAGTCACGTATTTACTTACTCATAGTTTCCGTTAAATGTTCAACTATAAAGATGGATTATACCCTTTAACACCATGCTGAAGGATCAGTAGCTCCAAGATTTTGCTTTCCCTGGAAGTGTGCTGTTCAAGCCAGCACAAATGTACTATGAAGTCAAAATATTTGGGGTTGAAAACCTGTCCCTAACTGAAGCTGGTTTTAAAGAACTCTTTGACTTCATTGAAGGGCAGGTTTCACCACTGATACTTCTATGAGCCATTTTAAACTTCTGTGACATTTTAAACTGATTATTTTGCAGTTGGTTTCCAAGCATCTCTTTCATGTTGGAATGTCACATTAACTCATTTTTAATTGATCCACATGCTTCCTATTTTCTAAATCCAAACAAGTTTAAAACATGAGTAGTCAAGATAGTATCCTAAAATTTATTACTAAAGTTTCTGTGTTTTAGATTCCCTTGCAGAGGTAAGAAGCAGCAGCTTTTTCTTAAAAAAAAAAAAAGTCTTGGGAGAAAAGTATGTTCCCTGAATTGTACTATTTTTCCAAAGAAAGTTGTTTTAACTGTGGTTATTTAAACTGCATTTGATCTCAGAGGCTGGAGAGATGACTAGACACCACAGTTACTTGATTCTTGCAAGCCGTAGTTGCTTGCCAAAATACAGGTGGAAGAACTGATATTTAGTAAGACTGTTGTTAGATGCTGTGGTCTTTTTTCTCCCCTGAACAATGTGAAATATGTCCATATGAATTAAAAATATTCAAGCTCCTACTACATGGCAGATGTAAAAAATTATAATTCATAGTCTCATTTCAAATTAAGTTTTAGTGGAAAATGCCTATCAATCTTACTTATAGAAAAGAAAGATTTTTTCCTACAGCTTCATAACTGTAACGATATGCAGATATGTTTTACTTCTCATTCTAAGGAAATAAGGCTCAAAATGTAGAGGGTGTTTTGAATTTATGAAGTCTGAAAGGATAAGCTCATGGCTTATTTTGTGTCAGGAATGAACAGAAAAAATTGCTTCTCATACTTCCATTTGGCACTTATTTTGTACTTTCTGCAATTAAAGTGGGGTTATAGTCAAAGTGACTCTAAAAATGACACATTTATCCTCTCGCAGTGACTCCTGTATCAAATTTCCTCTGATTATAAATCAAGAGATGATTTCTCTAGCTGTCAGCACTGAAAATTCATCCTGGGATCTCAAAATGCAAGCTGCATTCTTTATGCTTATTACAACATTATTCGTAACAAAGACCCAGGAATGTGGATGTGATTGACTCTGCAAGACGCCAAGTATAATCCAACTCATTCCCCCATGGCATAGCTGGGAGCACAGCAGCACAGGGAAACAGTCAGACACAGCTGAGAGCCAGCACGCCCAGCCGCGCTATGCTTCTGTAGGTGTGTTGGTGTAACTCCCTTACATGGACTTTCTAGCCCGTAGTAAAGTGTCCGGGTTCGACAGCACTAAAATGATGTGAACATCCTTTCACATGCTGAACAACCTGCAGTGAGTTGGCTGCAGTCCTACCTTGCAAGATACAGATCTTCATCGAAACACAGAGATGCCCAGGCTTTATTTTCAGTTCAGCTCTATTTTGTCTTTAACCAGAATGAAGAGATCCCAGTGCCTGTTCTGCCACTTTTCATGTTTCTAAGTACCTGCCTAGCTTTTCATTTTGGCCTTTTACAGTTAGACCAACCACCTATTGCTCAACTTGACCCAGCGAAACAAAGCTGCAGTTGTAGGCACTGGAGGCACAATCATGGCGCAGGCAGTAGCACGGCATGGTGCAGCTGCCCAGGCATGTTCACAAGCACAGAAAATGGTGCCTTCCCTTTGCTAGCAAGATCTACACTAGCAGAGGTGTACTTCTCTTGCTCTTTGTTGTCTTCTTTCTTTTTACACCTTCATTTTCCAGTGTCATCAGCACCATAGGGACTCTGATACATCTGGCTTCCTCTAGTCATCTGTCCCACCCAGAGGTCACTGCCTGTGTGGCAGGTTTAGCACTGTGGTCTTCAGGCTGCCACTGCTCCCTGCAGCCTCTTACGTTGACTCATCAGCAAAAAGAGATTTGTTATCACAGAATCATAGAATGGTTTGGGTTGGAAGGGACCTTAAAGATCATCTTATTCCTCCCCCCCTGCCACGGGCAGGGACATATTCCACTAGACCAGGTTGCTCAAAGCCCCATCCAACCTAGCCTTGAACACTTCCAGGGAGGGGGCAAACTGTTCTCACTTGCCAAACTGCAAGCTGGAATTGCTGAAGACCTGGTGTCTGCTCCACTCTTCTGAATCTGCTACAGAGAAAGGGAGCACTTGTGTAACAGATTTGGGGGTCACTAACATCCTGACAGACTCTTGCTGTTGCTTAGGGAACTCTACTCACACACATCGGAGCCCAGGGATGCAGGATGTAGGGCACCTAAATTACCTCACCCTGCTTCCAGTCCATAGCACAGTGAACTCAAACTGGCATGTTAAGAGACAAACAACTATACTGTGTCAAGCTTATTTATCACTTGTTTAAACCAAAGAACTTGAAGGATGGGGTGCAAAGTCATAATGCTCAAGTCGTCTCATCTGGCTAGGGAATAAGTGTGGCCAACCAGAGCAGTGACAAATGTTCCTTAGCTGCCTCCCAAATTGAGAAGCAGAAGACCAACAACCTGAGGGTGGGTATGGATAAGGGAGATCCTCTTGCACCCTTCCAGGGAAATCTGCATGCTGAAGTTCCTCTTTGAAATGCCTGTACACCAATGCACGCAGCATGGGGAATAAGCAGGAAGAACTAGAGATCTGCATGTGGTGTCCTGGTGGATGACAAGCTGACCATGAGCCAGCAGTGTGCCCTTGGTGCCAAGAAGGCCAATGGGATCCTGGGGTGCATTAAGAAGAGTGTGGCCAGCAGGACGAGGGAGGTTCTCCTCCCCCTCTACTCTGCCCTAGTGAGGCCTCATCTGGAGTACTGTGTCCAGTTCTGGGCTCCCCACTTCAAGAAAGA
>Ga0065711_1001501_pt1 | contig 42748 bp, 27 predicted proteins | sample Hoacrofraction12_FD_59098 | JGI IMG/M metagenome (GOLD analysis project Ga0065711, IMG submission 59098) | Hoatzin crop microbial communities from Cojedes, Venezuela - Epithelial fraction 12 v2 (version 2) | ecosystem: Host-associated > Birds > Digestive system > Esophagus > Crop | place...
TGGAAGGGACCTCTGTGGGTCATCTAGTCCAACCCCCCTGCCGAAGCAGGGTCACCTACAGCAGGCTGCACAGGACCTTGTCCAGGCGGGTATTGAATATCTCCAGAGAAGGAGACTCCACAACCTCCCCGGGCAGCCTGTTCCAGTGCTCCGTCACGCTCAGAGGGAAGAGGAAGTGGAGTTCCTTTACGAAATCAGTCCTTGGGGAGGGGGGAGCTGGCTGGTTTTACTATGTAAAAGCTACCATAACTGTAGGTACCCCAGTCTGAAAATTCTGGTCTTAGTGAAGTAAGCTATAACATAACAGTAATAACTGTTATTGAATGCATAGAGAAGTAGTTCTGGGGGGAAAAAAAGAACACAGGTCATATAAACTTTACTGTGGGTTTACAAAGGAAATTACTTCCAAAAAGGTCAGGACACAAGGTCAAAAAGAAAAAATCTGTGGTTTTATTATTCATGCCGCCTATCTTCAATTGTGGCAGTTTTTTCACCGTGCCCTTCATCCAAACAATAGATGGAATGGACTTTAAAATAGGGGGAAAAAAAGAAAAAAAGTATTCTCCTGTGCCTGAAGAGCAGAGTTTATTTATTTAACGAAAAGCATAAAAGAAAGGAGAAAGCTCTGCTGCCAAAAGGATAAACATCTTAGGTGATTTAGAAAACTGGAAGGTTTTGTGAATATTCTTGGAGATTTTTATGTTAGAATGTATAATAATATTACTATAGTAATAATAATATTATAGTATCATGCTTATAATTTGCTTTCCTGTAGCATTCAGAGTATCTTAATCACTACTTCTTTTATAATCAGAGACAAATATGTTCTTCATTAGTTCCCTGAGTTGTTCTGCACAGTCTGTTTATGGAGTACTCAGTTTCATGTTTCGGGGCTTATGTACAAGCAGGGTCTATTTAGACTGCACAGCCACGTTCTCCCAACACAAAATATTTACATCAAGATTAGAAAAAGATGGTGTGATCTTTCTGCAGAAAACACTGTCCTTTCCCTGTGCTTGGCAAATTCTTTTTTATTTAAAAAAACCCAACCCTGTTTACCTTGGATCTGAGCAGCACTGCATACTTTTGAATATTTATAATTACTAAATTTTAGTGGCAGAGAATTTGATCTTTAAAAGCTTTTATAGCTGCATTTCAAATTAGTAAAGTGCTTTAGGATATTTGCAATGATAGGATCTTTTCAAACAACTCTCGTGTTTTAGTAGTTACTCCCAAGACTAAAATTTCAATTTTATCATAAGCACGGACCTCAGTACAATGGAAATTTTTATCTCAGTCAGAAACATTGTAACAGAAATGAAATAAAATTTGAAATAATTTAATTTTTTTTTGCATGTTTTGGTGTATAATACCAAAGTAAAGTTGCAACTGAAAATGAGTCTAATTCAGGAGACATCTGGGCAAGCTAGTCTCAAAATTCTCTCTGCTCTTATAAATATGGCTTCAGAATTGTTCAGTTAACTGTCAGAAAAAGAAAATATTTTGAATGGGAAGAAAATAGCTTTCTTTTCTTTTAAGCTGCTGTTAACCATAATAGTTTTTGCTTCACAGAACTACAAATGAATACAAATATATGCTTTCACAGCCATTCTGATCACGGCAAGTGGGATACAAGAGTTATGGAACATCATAATGAAATACTTCAAAATTCTTTTGTAAGCATGAAGATTTCACTTATTGCTACAAAAGCATGTGCTTGTACAAGTTTAAAAAAACCATATTTTAAACATTTCTTTATTTTTCATATGAATCTCCAATGTGTTATCATTAAATCAGTGGCAAAATTCGTATAGCAGTAAAAATGCAGTATCAAAGATCCTGTCGTATTTTAAAATTTAACTTATTTAAATCTTTATTCTAAATTCTAGCTATTTGAACATAGTTGTTTAAGGTGATATTAGACCAAAATTGACTAATTATCCAACCGCTAACAATAGTTTTTGTTTCCCATCTCACTCACACTTTGATATTTCACTCCCTCTATTTGTGTGGCTAAATTCACTCCAGCTCCCACCACGCTGTAAGCTAAGTTATCCAGGCACGGCTGAGGAGTGCTCACATAGCTTCTGCCGCTGGAAAGCTAACGGGACGCTAACCTCTGGCAAAGGATGGGAAACAGACACTTCAGGAGGACTGGCATCTTCCATACCTGAAGCGAGTTTGTGTTGTAGCTCTTGTCCTGCCACAATTATAAGGCAAAGTCACTCAACTTAACTCCAGCGAAAGGGTTTAAATGATTGTGGTTTAAGTCACAGCTGAAGCAGACAGAGAATGCATGCTCAGATATTTACAGTAAGTTAGGTGGCAAGTTCCTGAATTGATGCAACTTGGGAATGCTTAATCTTATGCCCATAACTTGGTGTAAAACCAAATAAAATAAAATATCTTGGCTTTGCTGTGATGGCTTTGAGTTTTAACTGGGTTTCATACTTTGATTTTTTTTTTCTCTTTTAGAACTTTCCAAAAGAAAGATGCGTGGGAAATGGTACATCAACAGGCTGCAATGATCACAGCCAGTGGATATCACAGAAACCGTAATCCTGCTTTATATGGCCCAGGCAATATCACGGGTTCAAAAAGTGATAGCAATTTATCTTCTTATACACTTGACAGAGGTTGTGAAAAGAAAATGGATGATAAATCTCCATCCCCACCAATGGGGTATCCTTTGGGCTTTGATAGGCTGTTCCCTGAAAGGGGCAGAACAGGCAGCTTACTGAGCCCTGCTTACAACATAGAAGAAACTGAATTATCTGTAAGTAACTATTTTCCTGTAACATATATATTCTCAAAGATCCATCTGTGGACCAAATGCAGCCTCGGAAGGAGCCAAAAATTAGTTCACCCTGTTGTCATTATTATTTATACAGTGCCAGTCCAGCAAAAAATGTAAATACCTTATCGTAACATAAATGCTGTTTTTCTGGAGATTAGACATCCCCTACTGGGCCATACCTCTGTGCTAATAATGATGGTGATAATTACCTGCCATTACGTGACTGTGAGACAGACTTCTACATTTAGCTCGTTGCTAATTGCCATTCTATATTGGGGCACTCTGCTTCGTATTGCTTTCCGTAAGGGCACTCTGCTTTAAGTGTATTTCCATAATGCCTACAAATTTACTGCCTTAAGTGCTGTTAGACAGATCAAGTTTCTACAGCCTTTGATTGATGGATGAAATTAGAGGAATTGCTGCAACTATTTTTGATGTGTTAGCTGTTGTATTTGAAAAGTAACAGAAATGATAACTGCTATAATCCTTATTTTTCTTGAAATGAAAGAGTAATAGTGCAGCATTCTTTCTTTCAGTATTCATAGGCTGGAGATTACCAACCTCCATGACAAGCAGGATAAATCCACTTTGCCTAGGGCAACTTGTTAGGAAAAACTTTCTATAATTCTTTGACTTTAGATCTCTCTTTAAATTGGAGCTTCATCCTCTTCCTTAGAAGCTTCTGTTCTTCCTTAGGCCTCCACTGCAGGCCACTATTTTTTCCACCTGAAAACTTAGCACTTATTTTCCAGACCTCAAACCGTGCAACTGCACCATCATTAAAGAACAGCACTAACAGATCGGTAAGGAACGGAGGGTAGCCGTCTCTCTGTCCCGCTGTGACACGTGCATCTTTGTACCAAGGAGATCCTGAGCTGCAGGTCTGTGGCTGAGTCCGCAGAGAGAGAAGAGGGAAGACTTCAGCGTTTACTGGGGGGAGACAATAGGCAATTTTCTTGCCACTCATCACCTTAAGTAGGAGCGAAGAGGCATCACAACACCAACAATCGTCTTCAAGCAGTTCGTGGTTGTTGTACCCCAGTTCTGCTGTCCACTTCAGAAATGGGCGCACATCCCTTCCCTTTGGAGACGTGGCTGCTGGAGGACTGTCTTCATAGTCCCGAATCTCGCCGTAGGTAGGCAGCACCATAGCGACGGCCTGCCGGGGAAGCAGGGATTGCAGCGCGGCCCCTCACTGACCATGGCGCCAGAAGTGGTGCCCCAGGTAGTCAGAGAACAGGGAGAAAACCACATAGTCCGGGGTGTTTGACCTCACTTCCATTTTTCTGTTCTACGCTTCACACTGATTTTAAGTAAATGGCCATTGGTTTCTCATGGCTTTGGAGTCTTCATCTTTAAACTACTAATTGTGAAAAGAATTGTTTGGACTTTTTCAGGAGAGTCTGATAAACACAGTTCCCTCCCTCTCTTCTATCAGAAGTGTCAGACAGAGACACCAGACCACAAAGCTGCTGTTTCTAGCCAGCCCAGGGAAAATGTCCATTCTGAGACACCTTCGCAAGCTGCAGGGAAACTATTTCCCAGCTGGCCCTCAGGACAGGGTCGATGCCAAGACAGTTGACTAGATTATAAGGAAAACACTTTCCAGCTGGTGTGTGGGCAAAGTACATAATGAAACTGTTAAGCAAGGGATAATTTTCATACAGTGTCTAAGTCCAAATCAGTGGCATCAAAGCAGGTACAAGTTCAAAAGATCGCCAAAATTAAATCATCGCTCAGAATGACCTTGGATACCACAGCCTAGTGCAGAGATGATTCAACAGTCCGTTGCTTTAGAGCTCAGTGTTCAAATGGAAAGCCATTGCATCAAGGACAAAGAAAAAAAGACCATACAACCTGCTGTAAACCAGAGTTCTTTCATAGAGTTTTCAGGACTGACGTTTCACCTAAGTGAAATCTCCAGTACGTGCAAAACTTTTGGAGATGTTGTAACAGACCATTTTTCTGAAGAGGATTTGTAGAGTCAACTGAAAACATTGGAATTGCAGGTGATGTCCTGATACCTACCAAAATTACACTGTTGGTATTTAGGGAAGAGAGAAAATAGTCTCTAGGGCTTTAGACAAAGACTTGTATCTCCTCCCAGTAGAGAGTACTTAGTAAATGTTCCACTGGAACCTCTGTCCTTTCACGTTCCTACTTAGAGGTTACATGTGTAGAGAAAGTCATTCTTGCCTTAGAGTAAACTAGAAAGCTCAGCTGGGATTCACTTAAAATTCCCATAACCCCAAAATTCTTGTTTCAAGGCTTTTCAAAGCTAGGGAGATACTCCTTCTCTGAGCAGTACTTCGGGGTGTGCTCTCTTCCTGAAATGAACAACTTCAGAAAATGGTTGTCTAATCCATTCCCAGTCTCTGGGAAGACTATTCCATAGAACAGTCCAATGTCCAGCTTCAAGTTTAATCTTTCTCACAGAAAATAAATAAATAAATGGACAGATAAAATAAGCAATATGAGTATTTGCCACTTCGGACTAGTCCATTTCTACACAATTTCTCTATTTCAGCTGGAGCAAGCAGTTATGTACATTGTGCTTCCAAGTCTGGATCTTTAACTTGTAGTCACAAATACCTTCTCATGTTTTTTTTCAGATGATGGACAGATGTCTGTTCTTGCTTTCAGTACTTGGAAAGAGAAGAAAGACTTAAGCTGTAGCAAGGAAAATTTAAATTCAGCATCATGAAACTTTCTAACGTTAAGGATGGGAAATTGCTTAATAAATAGATTGCAGTGGAAAGTTGTGGAAATTCTTCCACTTCACATTATTAGGAATGATTTTGACAGTCTTGAACCTACCCTGAGGCATGCTGTGGTCCATGCCTTTCACTCTTAGGTATTAGTACTAGCTAGCTGGTTAGGTACCTAGGCCCTCTCAAAACCTTCCTATATGGCATGGCAAATTCCTAGGCATCTCAATTTTTATTTTCATATCTAAGCAGAAGCCTGTTGAAGACAGGCATTTGTACCTGCTGCCAGTGTAAGGTTAGAGGAAACTACCCCCAAAAGCCCCCAAATTTAATCACAGTGAAACTAAAATTAGCCAGATCGATTTCTAGTCTTGGTGTTACAAGAACTTCCCTGGAAAGCAGAAGGGGCTAAACATGAGAAAACTTTAACACTCTGGGATTTGACCACTCATGATTTGACCACTAAATGTTAGAATATCCTAAATGTTAAAGCGTTCTCGCTGCCCTGCTGGAGGTGCACCCAAGAATGCTGGGACACCTCATGGGGCAAGAAAGAGATTAGGCAAAGTAATCAGGCAGTCTGCGAGAGAGAATAGACATAGCTTCCGGAAGTGCTTCTCCCCAGCAGTCCAGAGTTCATTCATAGGCACTTTGGGTAGTTCTTGCTTAAGGAGAAAAGATATTTAACACATATTTCATATGTGGAAATACGCATCTCTATGAGGTGCACTCCTTTATTTCCAGCAAATGATGAGGCAAAAAGGTGATCCGCATTACTGGTCTACACCAAAGAAATATGGGATCAGCTGACACTGTAGAAATGAAAAAATAGAATTCCTCTTGCCTAAATGCCTAAACAAGTTAGGCTGAAAGCTTACCAATGAACCTGTTTCTACCCAGCTCCAGTCAGAAAACCGAAAGACATAAGAGAAGTGTTATGTGAGCAAAAGAAATTCAAAACCGGGGACCATGAATCTCATCTGAGACAAAGATTAAAGCAGTTTCTTTATGGTTTTTCTTCCTCAGGCACTGAAAGTAAAGACAATAAAGAACATACTGAAAGAACAAACCAGAGGCTTGGAAAGCAAAGCTTAGTTGCTAACAAGAAATGTTGCCTTTTAGACCTGTTTAGGTACAATCTTCTCTCAAAGTGAATAAAAACCAGTGCATTAGGGACCTATCTAAACTGATAGTCAGTGATGTCTGACCCTCGGGTAACGAGCTGTAGGGAACCATGGTCTGCTTATTCTAAGTGATAAACATTCTCCTCTCAACTCTGAGGAAATTCAGAAATGTTTCATTTGGAGTTTACAGTGTATTTCAAGAAAAAAACACATCAAAGGAAGTACCAGTTGAAGCAAAGGACACTAGCATTTTAGGAATAGAGCTTGATCGTGAAGCCAATATGTTTCTAATGACAAGTCAGAAATTGTAAACATTGTTATAACGAATCTCTGAGAATCTCTCATAACTTGCTGTAACATTTCTGAAGACTAGCATTCATGTCAATCTGCTATCCATAGCAAAAAGCCCAACATGACTTTTTCTCTCTAGGCGATGACACCTATTAAATTCACATTTCAGATTCACATTTTCCTAGTTTCTTACGCTTCTCGCTGGAAGTATTTTGTTTGCTTAGCCTTGAATCAGTGATTTCTTCAGTAAGCAAAATGCATGGTGTTTCTCTAAGTAAAGCTTCCAAATCCAATGTCTTCTTCGTAATACAAAAGCCCTCTTCAAATACTTCAAAATAGTACTCTATCATTGCCTCCAAACATCACAAGGAGCTATAATTGTGACCTAGCCCACGAAGGAATAAATGTGCACGTAGCCATGGCATGCAAAATCTCCAGAACAGCTCTTCATATGAAAACAATGATGATTTATGGATGGGAAATCATGCATGTGTTTATGAGGAAAACCAGAAGGCAGGTGATCTCCCTCCAGAGTTCCTCAGACATTGGAAGATTAACAGTCTTTCTTATCCCTGCTAGTAGTTGATAGAAAGGTGGTGTGGCACAAAGTGATCCAATACCTTTGGGTTCCTTATTCCTGCATGGCAAATTAAGTCACTTTTTCTTCCCTGCCCCATTAAAACACTAATTTGGAGGGACTGAGAAAAGGGAGATTCTGCTCTATCTGTGACTTCCATTTCAGGAGCCCTATCCATCAGAAAGCCTGTCTCACTCTGGAAGGATGGTATTACATACGCTTACTCACTGTACTTTGAAAAGAAAAAGGGGTTTCCCTATAGCAATTCTCTGAATCTCATCTCGAGGTCTGTGGCAACGAGTTTGAGTAGAATAGCACTTTAAAGCATTTCTCTAGTTTGTATCTTTGGGCCTGAAAAGCTGCTAAAGGGCAGTTTTAAACCAGGCTGAAAGCAAAGCCCAAGCCTGCCCCTAGTCATCATGGACATAGGGAATACCCCATTCTGATACAATGGAGCCTAGAATAAAAATTTACAGGGGTAATTGAATTGGCCTTTTCCACAAAACATTTGAATATTTAAATCATTTGAAACCATTCCTATTTGATGTGCTGACAGATAAACTCTCCCTTTTTACATTCTAAGAAAAACAAACCCAGAGATTCTAAACCAATAACTCAATCAGTTATTAAAAACTATTCAACATATGATTTAATTAAGATAATAAATGTCAATCATCTTTCTCAATATATGATCATATAAAGACAGAAAATTATCTTTCTCTTACTCAGTGTTACAGCTCCTATACTAAGTTTTTTCTCAGTTGACTGTTAAAAATTCATGTCATAAAATTGTATTTATCTATACAAACAAACATTGAATTTATTTAAACAAGCATAGTATCTTTAGGCAAGGAAAAATTATTTCATAATTCTTTTGATAAAGACATTCCAATGAATGCATGTTAAGTATTAGCAAAAAAGAATTAACAAAAATTGCTGCATAAAAATTTAAAACTTGTTCCAGCCAAGACTCACTCATGTCTTTGCTTTGTACAGCTCTGCATCCCATGACAACCATTTCAAGACTGATTTTGGCATGGTTTATGTCTCAGTCTACTAAATGCTCATTAAATGCAAAGAAGATTTTTCAGTGAACTACTTGCAGCAAATAAAATTTAGTACATTCTCCAGAATATCAGGGCTTGAAGTTGACAGGACTGAAATGAGCATAGGTTTTCTTCCTTTCCACTGAAAGCACCACATCACAGAAGCAGAGAGCTAAAATTACCGGAGGCAATCAGCAGTACCCAACTCTAGTTATATTCTGTAATTCCAAAAACCAGATTATTGTCCTCTGTCCTGGTCTACATTATACAAGTGACGAACATAACCTTTAACTCATCCAAAGATTTTGGAGGTTCTGAAGCAGCTTAATTCTGTCTAACGAGATATTTAAACTTATAATGGCAAATCTACATCCTAATGCGGTGAATATCACAGGTGTTCAAACATCATGTTCACATTATGTCATTTAGGCACCAGAATACCTTAAAAAATGTGTGCCCAAATTCATGATTTCACGTTACAGCATTATTAGCTGCTGTAGGTTAAGATGTTTTTCAAATCTAAAATTTGATAATGCAAATATGTTGTAGCACCTGCTGGTTTTTACTAACCATGATTTTCTCCCCATTGCTCAGTCTTCCCCCGAGATGTCCTTCCTTGCAACAACAGAGAAGTTCCTTCAAGAGGAAGAGAAACATGCAAGAGAGTTTGAAAAACGTTTAAATTTGCGCCTTGAAGAACTGCAAAGACATTCTGAAAATACTCTAAAACGATATGCCTGGATACAGCAAAGCAGGCATACTTAAGCCAGTCACACAATTAAGAAAATAAAACTAAGTAATCACCCATGAGTTTCTGAGAACTAACATCTGGAACTAGCTGCTTAATGTATTTAGGCACATTGCCAACAGCATGGGTTTTTAACACCAAGGTTTCAATAAGATAATCATTATCCTATGGATTAGGTATACTGTATCTTGGCTATATTACAAAATACAATAAACACATTTTAAAATATAGAGGTTGGTTTTGCATAGTTAAATTGTGTGTAGCAGAGACCCTGTTGCAGCACCGTAAATTAAGAAAGATACTTTCAATTCTGCCATGTACAGAGGGCTAATAAGTGGAATTATTCCCCTGAAAATATAATCAGCCAAGAGAAATTCTCTAGATTGCACAGAAAATAATAGGGGCCTTTAGCCATGTCACAGCTCCCAGCATAAAGAGCTTATCTATGCTCTGGTTATTCTTGGCTATGGAAATAGCCCTTGGGACTCTTGAAATGAGAAGTCTGAGCTCTTTCTTTCTTACGCTCTAAGCTGTGCAGGTCCGTGAGGGGAACACAAACAGGCGAAGTGCAGTCTGAAGCTACCTGTATTGACCCTTTTACCAGACCCAAAGACTTCACTGGGGGCTGAGCCCGATCTCCGGTGCTTTACACGCTTTACATTAATATTTTACAATTTTTAAATCCTGTCTTCAGAAGCAGCTGTTTTGGTACTGATGTTTTGACACTGTGTTGGCCCGTTGTTTAACTACATTGGAATAGGGAAAAAACCTGTGACTTCAGACAACTGGCTTTAGGTAAGGGCCTAAATTCTTTATATTTTTCTATGAGATAAGGAAACATTATAAAGCTGAGCAGTGTTAGTTCATGTGCTGCAAAACTGCATAATGTTGAGATTCCTTTTATTTGCAATTCATACTGAATTCTATTGCTGCGCAAGCGAAACAGAAATTACAGACAGTGCTGATGAACCACCAATTTCAGTGAAAGAGATACTGAAGAGCTGCTTTCCAGCATCTACTGTTGCCAACTTCCTGGAAAAATCTGGATAAAAATAATACCAGACTGTCAAACAGCACCAGTTTGTGAGTAAAAGAAGTCCCATTAACATTCAAGACCACAGCAAAAATGTAAATTGTTTTTGGAAGCTGTATTTCCATTAAGACAAAATACACTACATCACACTTACACAAAATACCAAGATTTTAAATATCAGTTTGGCTCAGTTTGCAATGAAATGAGTAATGAAAATGAGGACATCAAAGAACCTTTTGCAGGAAAATTCAGGAAAATTACTAGACTCGGCTGGAGGAATGCAGACTGAATAAAGAGATGATGGAAGGACATCTGAACAAACTAAATATATATGCGTCCTCAACTTCAGGGGAGATGCACCTGCGAGTTTTAAAAGAACCAACGAAGAAATTTAGGAGCCTCTGGAACTGAAGCTAAATTTTAAGCTGGGAAAGATCTGTAGAAGCAAAAAAGACAGCAAAATGTTGTCTTTCAGAAGGGCAAGAGAACAAAAATACAGGATATTAGGCAGTTAGCCAGATTCTTTTGCCACTGCAGGATTTAAACAGACAAGAAGACAGTGTGCTCCAGATCTTCACAGAAATGTAGAGCGCTCAGCCCAGTCCAGGCCTGCGGACCCCTCTGGTGATGCAGGTCTGTGTGACGACACAGAATGAATGGATGAAATTATCAAAAAACAAGTAAGATTTTTTTTTCTAAAGCTTTTGAAGATCTGGCCAAGCTACTAACTGTGGCGAACGAAACAACAGAGTTCGCTTCAGCCTGGCTTCTGCGTAACGCCATGTAATAAACTCCCCGTGACAAGCACCGAATGCGGCAGAGTACCTGTCTCTGAACAGCCTGCTTGCTTACGGTTGTTTCCTGAGACAGTACAGATCAAAGCGCCATTTTTCAACACATACTCACCTGCAAGGTCACCCTCCTCCTCGCCAGCCACATCAGCAGAAGGGCCTCATCTGACAAGAGCCCGCTGCCGCCAGACACAGTCAGGGCCACACCGCTGGTTCTAAATGCTTCAGCTGTGTGAAGAGGCAGAGACTGGATTGAACTAGTGAGAGGTTTCTGAGGGAAAATAAATATTCCTGATGTGATCACGCCAAAAATAGTGTGTAAAACACGTACCGCATTTCAAGATATTTGGAAAACTTTTTAAAAGATGATGGACAGCAGAAATAACAAAGACTGAGGAATTATATACCTTATGAATGGGGATTGGAGATGTGTGTATATTGTCAAGAAAGGAATAATCAGGAGGGTCCAAGGCGATAAATGTCTGAAAGCACCAATAAAAATGAAAAAAAATGGCTTATTAATCGTAAGTTCACTTGACAGGACAAGGCGCAATGTTCAGGAGTTACGGATTACCCCAAAACAAACAGAAAATTTCTATTCCACTTTGTGAATAGCCAGGCAATGGAAAATTCTTACAAGCTGCTGGGCTTCTTTTACGATTTTTCAAAGCTTTACCAAAAAGGGTTTTTTTGGCTCCCAGTTGAAAGACTTGTTTTAAATAAACAGAACAATGGCTCAGGCTCCCACCAGCTTTTTTCGCTGAAGGAAAAACAGAGGTCATGTATACACAGTAGCCAGTGTGTTTCATCGAGATATAATTTTGAAGTAGTTGGTGGTGAAAGAGCTGCCAGACCACTGCCGCCCAGTTCGCCTCCCAAAACTCTGTCTGATGGGGCTGTCGGTGAAACGACGGTGACTGAACAGTAGCATTTAAAAGTGGCTCACATGAAAGGTGTTTATTTAGCGCATTTTCTTCCTACCATTTTTTACCCTCTTCTTTTTTGTATGGGAAACGTAGGAGTACAGGAGTGGGAGAGTGCCAGGGAGGTGGCAGGCGCTCTGAACACCATCAGCGGGGATGAGAAAGAAGCCAGCAACTGTCAGACAAGATGAGCCCCAGGTTCTTGTGCGTCTCCAGTTACGTCACGCCAGCCATCGCAGTGAGCTCATCACCCGGCCAGCTCAGCTCTCTGCCGAGCTCCAGTCAGCCCCGCTGCTTTCTGCCCCTGGGTCTCCCAGACACCAACCCACAGGAAGGAGGGAGAGGGCACAGGGGGAAAGTCCTTTCCCTGGATTATTCAGAAAAAACTGGCTGCCCATGGTTTGGATGGGTGTACTCTTGGCTGGATAAAGAACTGGCTGAATGGCCGAGTGCAGAGAGTGGTGGTGAATGGAGTTAAATCCAGCTGGTGGCCAGTCACGAGTGGTGTTCCCCAGGGCTCAGTTTTGGATCCGGTCCTGTTTAACATCTTTATCAATGATCTGGATGAGGGCATTGAGTGCTCCCTCAGTAAGTTTGCAGATGACACCAAGCTGGGTGGGAGTGTTGATCTGCTTGAGGGTCAGAAGGCTCTGCAGAGGGATCTGGACAGGCTGGATCGATGGGCCAAGGTCAGTTGTATGAAGTTCAACAAGGCCAAATGCTGGGTCCTGCCCTTCGGTCACAACCCCACGCAACGCTACAGGCTTGGGGAGGAGTGGCTGGAAAGCTGCCCGGCAGAAAAGGACCTTGGGGTGTTGGTCGACAGCCAGCTGAACATGAGCCAGCAGTGTGCCAAGGTGGCCAAGAAGGCCAAGGGCATCCTGGCTTGGATCAGGAATGGTGTGGCCAGCAGGAACAGGGAGGTGATCGTGCCCCTGTACTCGGCACTGGTGAGGCTGCACCTGGAGCACTGTGTTCAGTTTTGGGCCCCTCACTACAAGAAGGACATTGAGGTGCTGGAGCGTGTCCAGAGAAGGGCAATGAGGCTGGTGAGGGGTATGGAGAACAAGTCTTACGAGGAGCGTCTGAGGGAGCTGGGGCTGTTTATTCTGGAGAAGAGGAGGCTGAGGGGGGACCTTATCGCTCTCTACAACTACCTGGAAGGAGGTTGTAGTGGGGAAGGTGTTGATCTCTTCTCCCAGGTAACTAGCGATAGGACGAGAGGCAATGGCCTCAAGTTGCATCAGGGGAGGTTCATATTGGATATTAGGAAAAATTTCTTTACTGAAATAGTGGTCAGGCATTGGAACAGGCTGCCCAGGGAGGTGGTGGAGTCCCCATTCCTGGAGGTGTTTAAAAAAGACGTGTAGATATGGCACTTCAGGATATGATTTAGTAGGAACGGTGGTGTTGGGTGGATGGTTGGACTTGATGATCTTAGAGGTCTTTTCCAACCTACAATTCTATGATTCTCTGGGATTACCTTCCCAACTGGCTTTACAACCTACAGCACCCCATTACATCACCCACAATCATTTTTTTTTCCATTTAATTCTTTGCAAAATAACTAATCACTAGATTTTACACCAGCTGCCTTGTGCTAGGGAAGTGTTTTTCTTCTCAGACACAGCAGTCTGCTGACAAAACGCGCGGTTAAAGATCATTCATAACAGAGATCATCTGAATTGGCCAAACCAATGTGGGAGCTGTGTGTTGTTTTTTCCTCGCTCTAGGGCTCAGATCTCAAAGTTCACTGTGTCTGAGTTACTATTTAATCACATGGACACCCTCAAATCCATAAATAGGCTGTAATTTACTGTACTGCATCTAAATTTCCACTAGTGGATTGAGCAATGGCCCTTAGACACTGATACACTGCACTCCAGTCTCCCTTCCCAAACCAACAAACTGGTCCGTTTGTCCCTCTGATCTACTCCTGACCAAAATGCTAGGGGCTTTGAAACAGATTTGTCGGCACGTGCTTGCCCATTACCTTACGAGAACACGTCTGCGTGCAGAGAACAGTCCTAAACCACCCCGTCAGTGCACGTCCTGCCGCAGGTGCAGGATTACTTGACGTGAACCCTTGTACAATCCCAGATGGAGCAAGAAATCCTACAGAAGTCCTGGTCCTTGGTATCCCCCGAAGCACCAGAACAGGCGTTTTTTCGGCTGAAGCGCACAGAAGGCGTCTGCTAACAGCTCCATCTGCAGCGATGACGCAGCCGCCCGGCTGGGCCGAGGATGGCGGGGCTCGGCTTCGCGGGTGCGCAGCGTGTCAGTCGGGACTGCCGGCCCTGGTACGAAATGGCATCCCTGTGGCACAGGTCCAAACCCAGAGAATCAAAGCGCAGGCTCTAGTTCCCAGCGTCCAGAGCTACGGGCGCGTGCCAGCCCGCACACGACTCTAAAAAGAACGATGCGTTTGCTCTGCCGTATGTCTTTAAAAGTGCTGCTTTCTGAACATCAGGATGGGAATAAGCAAACATTTTCTTGGAGGTGGACTGAAACAGCAGACGGAGAGCCAGTTTCTCCGAGTTCTGAAGATCTGCGTAGCTCTTCCTTCGCCCCACAGCCACGTCGCTGGCTTCTCTCACTTGGCTTTGGGCAGCGGGGGCCATGTGTAACACAGGTGGGCATTCACCCGCTGCGAAGAAGACTTGACACCATTCCTTTATTTTCTTAGCACTTCGAAGGCATTTTTATAAAACTCCATTCAAACCTTGATCTTTAAATATTTCACTCAGATTTGATTTATGCTTTGGAAAATTGGTCTTAAAAATGGCTTCTATAATTTGATTTATCAGAAGGCAATGGCAGGTTTTTAATGACTTCACCTGATAACTAGCACTCTTGGAAACCGTATCATAAGACACCGCTGAAGAACTATCTCAGCATGAGTGTTCTGGTTTTGTAATAAATCATTCCATTTTGCCCACAAGCTACCGTATCCTGGGAAAAGGTTTGAAACCCTATTTCTAAAACATTTTTGAAGGCAACTGACACTTGGAGTAATACATACAGTTACAAAACCAGAGACACAGTTACACCTTCGGCTGAGAAGTGCACAGGAATTGACATTTGGGCAACTGCCATTAATTTACTTCCCGATTATTTCCCAGTGATTTTTGACAGTTTCTGTCTACAGAGGCTTCACACCATTTTTCCAAATGCGCATTCTCACGCCCAATACTTGTAAAAGGGAATTTGGTAGAAAATGTCAGAACCCAGCTTCATTGTTTACTAGAGAAGAATACATTCTTACTTTTTTTTTAAAGATTCAAACTGCAAAATCAACTCTAGCTTCTGCACAAGGAACAATTCAGAGTGTGTAACACTGTTCTCCTCTCAATTAGGGCTCGGTAAAATTGCCCATTTCAGGGAATTGAAACACACAATGTCTCCTATTAGCATTAAGCTATAGGTTCATATTAATAAACATTTGGCTCCGAAAAAATTATTATTGTGACCTGAAGAATCTGCAGATGACAAGAGACAAACGGAGGGCATAAGAAAAAGCAGCAGAAATGAAACATCTCATTAGAGAAGTAATCTTAAATATTATCTAGCCCAGCTGACCTTTTACCTGTTTAGTGGTTATCAGCCAGTTAATTGCTCTTCTGTGTCACAGACCCAACTCTCACAGAGAATGAAGGGGGAGGAAAAATCATATCATGACCCTGAACACTTTCAGGGAAGGCTCTCCGAATTATAAAATTATTGCTTGGGCTGATAAAAAAGCCCTGCAGGTGGAACAGACTGAAATAAATCTGCTACTCGGAGACGGGAAAGTCACGGGGGCTTTGTCAGAGCCGTCAGAAAGTATCACAGAACGAGCAGGGGTAGGAAAACCTTGGTTTAGAATCTATGGGAGAAGAAGATGAGGAAGAAGATCTACGGGAGGGGTTAGCAGAAAGTTTGCTTCTACTCTGGCCACTCAAGACGCCGAGGGCCCTGCAGAGCACACACGTTTACACTACACACGCTTCCTCAGGCGCAAATTTCACTCAAGCTGAACGCCTCCTTTCAAGAAAGGGCAAACTATCCGAGCTCCATCGCCGCCATCCCTGGCTGAGGATAAAATAAAAATAGGACAGAAAGGATTTGGTGCCTGGGAGAAGAGGAACAGCTGGGAGACGACACAGACCAAGCAATTACTGCTCAGAGGCACCACTTCAGCTCTCTGGGTGCCAAAGCACAGCTGATTTTCAGTCTCGGCACACGGCTGGGCGAGCACCGGGTTCCAGCGCAGCCCCCCCGCTGGTCGCCCAGCGGTGGAGGACACCTCTGGGCACACCATGATGAGCATCTCCTCTGCGTAGTTTGCTGTGCACGTACCCCAGCTGCGCTGCAAGCCGGGCGGGAGAAAGCCAACCTAACCGTTCATCCAAACCCCTCCTTTTAGTTTTTAGCATATTTTGTTTCAAAAACACTCCAGTCTGCAATGCCAGTTTAATTCTAGGTGCTGCCGACAGCAGCGGCACAGCAAGCGCCATTAGCTGCGGCCATCCCCGCGTTGCTGGTATCCATCTCCTTCTACACTGGGTTAGTTCACAGCTGGCCAGAGGCTCGCCCCGCTTTGGGAACACGAGCCTGAGGGCAAGGTCTGCCGCAGAGAACTGTATTTGCTTGCCCGAGTCATTTCTTTGTGAAACAGCGTTGGCTGGCAGCAGCCCCCGCCCAGGAAGAAGACGCAGGGCTAGCGCGGGAGGCGAGGCAGGGTCTGTCCCTGCGCCGACAGACAGCGCGGGCAGGGAAGGTCCGAGGGGTCTCTGACTCTGCTGCGCCGCAGCATCCCATTCTTCCTTGCTTGGCCGGTATTTAAGCAGCAGTCAAGAGTTCTCAAATTCCCTCCCCGAAGCCTTCTCAAGGCTAGTACTTACCGAGTGCCTTAGAATTCCTGGATGAGAAAGGGCTGTGGAAGCATGCGGGATTATTGGAAGCGTTTTGATCAGAATTTATAGCTTAACTTCCTAAAATAAAACTGCCCAAGCTGTGCTCACAGCTTCCTTTAAGTGAGAGGGAGAGGGGATCTCACAGGAGAGCAGTTCGCTTCAGCAAATAGATGAGAGACTTAAGTTACACCGATGTTGCTTCTCCTTCCTTTAAAAAAAAATTTAAAAAAAATAATCAAGGGCTGTATCCAGAATCACCTTTTTATTGCCACTTTATACAAATTTAAATATTTAACATTCAGATAAACAGCTATCTGTGTTTATGTGGTTTGTTCTTAGTCACTTCACCATAAACTGATAGAATCTCCTTTTCTAACTTCTGTAAGATTCCTTCCAGCGGATCCTGAAGTATTCACTTTGCGTGCTGGCATCTCACAGCAAAAAGAAATTCTTTTTCAGTGAACTATATCATGTTTAATGAAAAAATTATTACACAATGTAGGCTTTCACAATAAGTCACATTTTTTGCAAAATAATTTGAAGATTCCAAGACTTCTCTCTTTTATTCAAAAAATAAATATATCCTTTCTGAATCCAAGCACTTCATATGACATTAAGTACAAAGAAGAAATGTACTTCTTTGGAAGTTCTGAAGTAGGCGTACAAGAGCTCATGGGAGCAACATTATCCATAGCAGTGATAAAAGCTGAAAGCTGATTTTTTACAAATTTATAGCGGAACACGATTTCCTTTCACAATATAGAGCTTCAAACAGATTTAAGAAAAACACCCATTTTAAAAGTCTGAAAGGCACATGAACTGGACCATAAAACGTACTGGCACATTCACTAATACGTTTTATGTTACATTCCCAAAGAGAAACCGCGGGACCCTAACCAAGAGAAAGACTGAAAATACCAGCAAGTTCCTTTGTAAAGTACTAAAAGAGTGGCAGAGAGTTCCTTTTGGCTCTTGATAAAATTATTAATACCCCAAAGCTAGAAAGTCTGAAAAGCCGCATCACTCGGTTGTATTTGGACGAGTCGCTACATAAACAAAGACAACAATCAGCAGTACTACAACAGCCAGCGTGGGAAGGACGACGGTGGTGATCTGCTGCCGGGCCTCTTGCATTGCCTGCTTTCTCTCCTTTTTGTCTTTGGAGGTCTCTTTTTTGGGTTTTCCTCTTAGCTGCCTCATCCTCCTCTTGGGACCTTTCGTTCACCAAAACGGGGGGGGGTGAAGGGAGCTGAGCAGCAGAAAACGGTCCAAGGTCTTCTGAAACAAGGGGCTGCAGAATTCCTTCTCCTTCAAGGGGTTGGCTGTGCAAGAAACTACAAGAGAAGGAAAAAACCAATTCTTTTCAGCAAGATCTACCAGTATTCCAGTTATTAAACCTATTTGCTGCTCCACTTGGTAAATCTTTCATCCAAGTTGCACGGGTATCTCTGCAGTTTCTTTCAAGGAAGCGGAATCTCAGTGCGCGGGCTCAGCTCAGCAGTAGCCCTTTCCCCACAAACCTCCAGCAGTCCATCGCGGTGTGCGTGTTTGTCCAACAGCACCCAACTTGTGCTCTGTCACGCCGCAAACGAAGCCCAGCACCGCACATTTTATCCCCCAAGGCAAACAAGGCAACACAGCTAAAGACTTAACGAAAACAATCTGAATTAGTGCCAGCTGCCCCCTCCTCTCGGGGCAGCGGGTTCCCGACTACAGGTCTGCGGCTCCCCCCAGCCCTGCAGGAGGAAGGGCGAGCACGCGCCTGCCACCAGCGACAGCGTGACGCGTTCATCATCCACACCAGGTATTTACTGGAATAAAGGGTACCCTAACAGGAAGAAATGTGGGGAAAGCGCTGCTTAAATTACACTGCTGGCTCTGCTGCCATAGAACAAAGTCTAAATCATAACATGACTCAGTGCTGTTGCTCGTATTATAGCTGTCATCTTTGTAAGAGAAAGATCCCAAATGATAACCAGCCTGCTTACAAATCACTGTTGCAGACAAGCAGTCATTAATAAGGTAGTTGCTCTGAAGCATCTACTAGACCAATTTTTACAAGCAGAAGTATCTCTAAAGTGAGATTAACAAAGACACTGCACGATATGAAAGCCTGTCTGAGATAAGGAGAATTAGTAGGTCCTTAATATCTCCCCACCCTAAGTTTTTTTGCCCCTAAGCTGCCCACAGCTGTGTAACTCCCTGACCCTGGCGGGGAGGGAGGAGGCCAACTGTTTGGCTGTTCTCTTCACCACATGCCCCGTTCCCACCGCCACGCAACAGCTGACACAGGCCAGATGTATCCGAACACAAATTTGGAGGGTAACAACACTGAGTCGAATTGAAAGTAACCTATGAACTGATGTTCTTCTGTGCAAAGCTCGCTCAGATCACCGCAGACACGGTTTCCTCTTGATGTGTCATCTCTGGTCAATGTTACCAGCTGTCTTGGGACTACTTTGAAAAAAAAAAAAAAATAAGGGATTTTCACTGAAGGTGCGATGCTTTCTGTTGGTGTTAGCACTCACCCTTATTTGTCAGCCTGACAGCAGAAGCTGAACTAAAATGCTCATGTACAAACAGGGAATCTCCACCTATGGGTTATGTGCCACTGCAAAGGAGTCTTCCTCCTTTCTCAGAACAGCTGCCACCTGCCTGCTGTGAAACCCATCCAGCCGATTAGGTTGGCGAGATACTGCACCAATTAGGGTAAAACGGGGAATTAACTCTACTAACTCAAACTTAGGGAAGTGACCAGACTATCACAACCACCATGTGGTACTGGGAAACCATCAGCAGATTAATGGGTCGGTATTTCTGTCTTTACGCGGTCCTTCCTGGATACAGTCTGAAGAAAAGCAACAACAAAGCAGCCATCAAGCGTGAGAGGATCTCAGTGCTCAGCTGGATTCACCGACTGCACCCCATGCACGCACACGTTTCAAGCAGTTGTTTCTTCTGATCATAAACTTTGCCAAACCAACCTGGACTCAGAGGCAGAAACTTCGTTTCAGTTTTGATAAAGCACAAAAGGGAAACTTTGGTGATTGGGATGATTTTCAAAAGAGAAAATAATAATGTTCAAGTCTTAGAAAGAACCAATTCCCTCTGCAAGCTGCAGCACTAGAACCAAAATATGCAACAGATTTAGTGAGACCAGAAGCGGTCAGTGAACTTCATAACGCAGAGGTAAATAGGAACTGGATGGAGCAACTACAGCCGACACCCCGTTCCAGTCTTTTAATCAAACAGGACTACTTCATTTCTAAACTTTCACAACGGTTTCTGCACAGCAGATCTTCAACTCTCTCACTGACTCAGGGCAGAGTCTTTGATATTCCACCTTCTGCAAGCTAAGGGCTTCTGGCTCGGTTTTGCTGTTTATCACTTCTCTAACTCACTCGAATTTCCTCTGGGGCAAAAGAAACGTCTGGTTTACCCCTTCCATTTCCGTTTCGTCCTCCTCCTGCTCTGGCCACAAGCTTTACTACCAAGCTCTAGAAAGACTACTCTGCAAAATGAAGTTTTACATTTGCCCTTTGGGATAACTGGACAACTAGAGCATTTCAGGCTATACTATTTTCATATTGTTTTCTTTCTCCACCTTCAATGTATGTCAGTGGATTCTGTATCCGGATTACTCACAAGACCCTAGAAGTGATGGACAGTAAAAGCCTTTGGGACTTTCTGTGTACCATAGTAACAAACTGGAGTTGCCATGAAACCAATCTCTTGCTCTACGCAGCATCACTTGCTACCCAGACATTAAAAACATCAGGATGTTTTTTCAAGTCTCTTTTGAATGAATATTTCATTCTGAAGCAAAACTGTACCAAGTTAATTACATACACTAGCCAACATCTGACGGCTCAGAGCAGAAAGCCTTCCCGCAAATGTCAGCAGCACTTGAACTGCAAGCCGACGCTCTCCAGTTTGGGCATCTGGCTTCCACCTCCACACAGGTCTCCAGCAGACTGGGGGACTTGGCTTTGCTGCTGGCAGAGACGGACGTGCACAGACACTGGCCCACGGTTTTCAGAGCGATGAGCCTTCGGGCTCATCTCAACCGAAGCGTAACGTGGAGGCAGTGAGTCTCGGCAAGGCGCTGCCAGGCCCCGGCTGCCGCGGGGAGCCCAGGTGCGACTGGCAGTACCGGGCAAGAGACAACATCCCCCACGGGAAAGGTCCGGGGTGTTGGGCACGCTGCTGTGCTCAGGCCGGTATGGAACAGCACTTAAAACCCAGAGCTCGGTTGCAGAAGACAAAATTCTACGGCCCATGTTATGCGAGAGAGTCACAGCTACCCCCTTCCACCGCCAAGCCTCCCACTGGCCACCCGCGGACCTCGCTGGGAGGCTGCTGACCACTACGGAGAGGAAGAAGCAGACACACAAAGCACAGCAAGACAGGGCCAGAGCCGCCATTACAGCGTTAGGGTCTCGTTCCCTGTGGCGTGCACAGCCTGTAAGAACAAATTATCTCAGGTTACTGAGCTCCGTCCTCCTTCAGCCAGTAACCACCCTGCTTGCACACTGGGAAGGCCAAACTCAAATGAAGAGAGGAAGGAAATAATACAGCATCGGGATGGGTGTAATTAACAACCTAGTTAGCACTGCCCATTTAAAACATCTCAGACCAAGTTGCTATCAGACGGGCACTGAGAAAGTGATGTCCCACAGGTACTCCAACCTCGTGGGAGCTCCAACCTGAGCGACCAGCTAACCTCACACTGCAGAGGAACTGGAAACTCGCCTTCTCTCCTCAAACAGAAATGGAGAGACTCCCTTCCATCTCTCATCTCCCCCGAGCAGGAGAGGGCTCGCTGCTGCAGACCGTACGCACCCTCCTGAGGCTGCTTCCCGCAGTAACTAGTAACTGCTCAACCTGGCCCCATCATCTGGGGCCTTTCCAAGGCTGGAAACAATCATCAAACGAGTTCAACTACTGCTTTTACTGGGAAGTCAGCAGCTACCTCAACTGGGACATCTGCAGGAATAGCACAGAAGGGATCATCAAACTAGAATAGTCTGGCACTAGCCAACAGAGCCTATAACTTCACCTTCCTTTTATGATTTCAAAATTTTAAATTTCATAATAAAATTGCATGGGGTGATGAGATTTTGTTTTTTCCCCATTAAAGTTCACTACAGCAAAGTTTCCCCCAAAAGCAAGAACCTGTTGGCTAGAAAGAAACCACCTTGACTGCCAAGTCAAGAAAATGAGCGTTGGCTTGGTAGAGGTGTTGGAAACATCCATTTCACAGAGACTGCCTCTGCTCTCTGACACTGCAGTGCTCCAACTTGACACTGAAAAGCTAAGGTTTCAAGCAGAACAAAACATTAAGAAGTCCAAGCTACTGAAGACAAACCTAAAGACATCATTCTTCAATATCATAAAAATTCACAATTTTAGTATTCTGGCTTGACATCTAAAGCAATTACATTCCTCCTTACCCATCATCCAAATTGCTTTTTATATATAAAAGTGCTCTTCATTCTACTTTCTGGGTTAAGTTACTCTGAACTGATCTCCAGAGCCAACCTCAAAAACCTATGAGCATAACTCAGCGGACTTGCTGGAGTCACTCAGACCAGTGCTGAACCATTTGCCAGCGCCTTAAAGCAAGTCAGCCATGGTTAAGCAGGGGTAATGGTGTACCAGAAGGCTGTAGTGAGACTTGTGGGGACTGGTAGCCTTCAAAACATATCAACACTCTTCCAATCAGAATTTATGGCAACCCACCGTTTCCTTTTTTTGTTGTAGAATTAACCCTGACCATCAGTAATCTGCAATTAAAAGCTCCTCGCACCCCACACGGCCATCGCTGTGACGCGGGAACGGCAGCCCTGACTCCGGCTACTCCAGCGCCTGCCGAGCACTGCAGTTCTGCCTCTCCTTCCACATGCAACACATGCACAAATGATCTCATTTACCTGCACTTAGTGTAATCACACATCCAGATGTCTAAAGAACTTATTATCACCAACCTTGCAGCATGAATGTATTAGCCATATTAGGCTGAGTAATTTTTCTCCAAATCCAAAATTACAAGTGTTTGCAAGCCAGTTTGGATTAACCTGGCCTCACAATCCTGCTACCAACACTGTAACATTTCTGGAACTGCAGAACATCTCGCAATTCAAACAAACAATCTGACAAGAATTAATTTTTATCAGTTAAATTTTTCCCTAGGGCTATATTACTGAGACATTAAATATAAAACCAAACAACAAACCAGCCAACATTCAGGACACACTGTATTCAAACCGCCTGCCAGCAGTAGTGAGGAGGACACAAGATACCTAAGCGGACAGTACTCTTCAGACTGTGGTAGCGTTAAAAAGCCCCCAAACCAGCAGTTCCCAATCACTGGGACACACCAGCATCAGAGTCAAGAAGACCTAAAACCAACAAGTTTATCAGCTTGTTACTTATTTTTTGCTACTGGGCTGATGACTTTGGGGTCCTGCAGCCAGAGCTGCTGTACAGAAGCTGGAAGAAGCCAAGTCCAAGAGATGAAAAGAGGAGGGGGCGAGGACCCAAGGGGCAAGAGGAGGCTTGGTCAGTGCTCAGCACTGAGCGGTCGATAAAACAGGAGCGCTCCTCGGCCTCGTGATGAAGACCACCCTTCTTCCCACCAGCAAGAGGACTGTTCCTCACAGCGCTGCCGAGGCCCCAGGCACCAAGGGCTCTGCCTGCACGGTCCCAGCAGAGCAGACGCAGAGGCTCTGGGCTGTGCAGGGTCTCCCATACACAAGGCTTTAATCGTCCCTCACCTCATGCAGCTTCACTGCGGCCACCACAAGGAGATAGCAGTTCTGGAAAGAGCAGAAGGAAACTTGATGTGGTGCCCCAGCCAACAAGGGGAGCCCGGGACCAACAAGTTGGCTGGAGCAGTATCATTCTTGCTTCTACCCTTAATTAAAGTGGACTCTGAGCAACAGGTAACATGTTATTTCCTACCTTTGAAACCACGCAAACGTTTTGGGTTTTTTTAATAAGTGACTGAACTGCATGTAACACTGTTACACAGACCCTGGTTACTATTTAAAAAAGGACAAGATTTGTTTTGGAGTACCCCATGGAACACAGATTTATTTTTTTATCATTACTCCATAACTGGTTTTACCTTGAAGCAAAATACCACATTGCGGACAGGGAATTTTCTTTCCTGCAGCTCGAACTTCTGGCCACTGCCAGAGCAGCACCAGCAAGGTCACCGTTTTCGAAGGCGAGGGAGCCAGCTTACAGACACAGCTAAATGGGAATTTGGACAGTATTTCCGTCGGAGCTTGGGAGAGCTTTACAAACAGGAATACGTGTGCACAGAGCTCTAGTCGGGGTCCCCAGGGACCTCAGTTCTGCCCGCAGCCTCTCCATCCACACAGGTCCAACTTCGACATTTGTTTTTTTCCTTGTGTTTTAGTTTTGGCAGGCATAAGAGAGAAAAATGACAACCCTCCCCCTTGTATGAAGAACACCTTCGTCCCTTCAGATGGCTGCTACCTGGGGAGGATTTGCAGGAGCACTGAGACCAGTTCTCACCCAACTCCAGCACCGAGAGAGAAGCTGAATCTGCTCCTGTGTTTGTGTCGGATGCATTAGGCACCTCATGCCTTGCAAATCCGGCTCTGAGGAGGAAGCTTTTTAAAAAAGAAAAGCTTGATTGTAACAGTTTTTATGCAACTGCAGTAGTGATTGTCCAGCACTATTTCCATCACATTCAAGCACAATTATTACACTCCATTTTAAACACTAAATGTAAAATGATAATTTAAAAAAAAAAATCTTCATTATTTGACAGGCTCTAAAGGAGCAAAATGTTCTGTGTAATCATTTGTGTGGGTGACAAAGATGGATAGAGCCGAGATTTGCCAATTTAACTAAGAGAGCTGAACCCTAAAGACCAAGGAGGCCCAGAGGATTAACAAAACACTTCAATCCCAGTCACATCCTCCCTCCCTCCCCAAACCTCCCCAGCCAACCCACTTTCAGCAACACAAAAGCGGCCCTAAGATGAAGCGAGTATTCCAGTCGCAGGACAGTTCCTTCTGGTGCTGAAACAGAGCTCTGCGCGACCACTGACAAGGGGAAATGATTACTGCCTGCTTAAAAAAGAAACTTTTCGTTTGTACAAGCCGTCTCCCTAATGAAACAAGAGCAACCAAAGCGAGCAAGGGCTCTGCAGGAACAGCCACACAAATAACTTTGGCTTCTGCACTGCCAAATGCCCTGGGTCACCCAGCTCGTTGTAACTGTGAAACAGAAGCTGCGCAGCAGCACTGATGCACAGCTGAAGATACTGCTTGCAGTGCTGAACTGGAGATCTTCATGTTTCCGTGACACTATCTGTCACGATTTCAGAGAGCGCTAAAAATGAAGACAAGCATTAAGAAGAAATTTTTTGCTCTGTGAGAAATGGACTTTCGCATTACAGCATGGGGCCAATTCTTAATATCATAAAAATTTACCTCAGTCTATTTGACTGTAGCAAGGAATTACGATTAGCAAATCAAAACAACCCTGTTTTCAAGGGTAAAGGTTTTAATTACATGCATGGAACTATTAAGATGCTGTTTGAAGTCAGTTTAACATCATTTTTTAGTGAGGGGTGGTGGGTTATTTTTCCAAATTACAGACCTAAATCTGATTTGACCCATCATTACTGCAACATTGCGTTTACTGTAAGTGTAGCACTGAGAGTCTCCAAACTCCTCACAGCATTTGGAAAATGAAAGCCAGCACTGAATGCTGCCAGAAAGTCAGAGAGAGCAAGGCCACCAAAGCGAAAAGCTATTTCAATACGATTTTCACAATTCTGAGGACTTGGATATAGAGAGTAATCTGTATGAGAAACAAAAGGCCACGGATCTCTGTATCTGGGAAGGCATTGTTAAACAGAGACGAGGTGACGGTATTTTTGGCACATACAGCGTTGCCGTGCAATCCTATCTGCCCTGAATGCAGCAAAGAAACAGAACAGAATTCAATTAAAAAAAAAAAAAGAACAAAAAGAGAAGGCAAGTCCTTTTGTTCCATAAACAGGTGCATAAATAACGCATATTCTTCTTTGCAGATAAAAAACCAGCATCAAGACAACTTTTGCAACACACAGTCCAATGAAGAAATACGGCCGTTTACTGAAAACACAAGAAAAACAAACACATAATTTCTGTCACTGCATGAATTCAGTTCCTAGGGGAGGCTGTAAGAGGAGAGTTTGCCATTCACCATCTATACAGCCACAGATGATCTGGAGCATAAATGCAATAAACCGCAACACCTAGTATCTGACTTGGTATTATGTGTTTGCTCAGCTGTTTTCTTAAAAAGTAATTTTCTCAGCTGTTCCTGACAAGACTCCTTTGGATACAAAATATTTATCTTTCCAGTGTATTTATGGAAATTCAGTCAGTTTCTAAATAGCTATGCTAAATAAATAAATAAAAATAAACAAGTCACTGATGCTGGAGCTCCTCAAAATTCACACGCTGCTCTCCCAGACCAACCCCAAGCGTTTGGCATCTGCAAGAAGGTGCAACAACAGGAATCCGGTGTGAAAATAACATTTCTGTTTTCCAGTACCGCTGCGTCAGGGTCAGAAGCCCACCGAGACCGGGACTGTCGCTGCTAACTCACACCCCAAGCTGAACTGTCAGCAGAGCGTAGCAGCGCTTGTCCTCTGAGCTGATGATGACCTAAGATGGGAAACACTGTTCCTGTGATCCAGTGCGCCATCTGGTTGCTCCTTCTCCGGTTCCTGGGTTCCCAACACAGCCACGGCGTCAGACAGCATCACTAGAAACGTGTTTGAAACAGGTCCCCGAGACGCACGCCAGCCAGAACGCCAGCAAGTCCGAAGCCTGATGTTACAGTTTTGTAATGCAAACAGGAGAGTCGAGGGACTGCCACTGCTTTTCATTATAATTCTATCTCATTAAAACTTTGGCACTGAAAATTCAGTCCGGGCTAAAACTCGGCATACAAAAAAACCATGCCCACAGCAAGAACGGATTGTTAAATCTAAACCCAGGAAAACCACCAAGGCAAGGGCTGAGCCTGGGGCAGCAGGGGCGCGTGCGTACACACATGTGTGGGCACCGGAGAGGGGAACGATGAAGAGTGCCCAACAGAAGAGAAAAGCCAACAGAACAGCTCCCAAGATCCCAGGGCAACATCTAGAAATGACATCCGTACTTCCTGACCACCAGACAATCTGTGTATGCTGGACTCAAACTATTTGTGAAACACTTCATTTCTTCAGAAGGCACAAAGGGAAATCTCCCTCTTCTGGCTCAAAATACAGAACTACTTGCAATAGGAGAAAGTAAGATGGGTGTGTACGCGGACTGCTGAAACCCTCCTGAGACAGTCCTGCAGGGGAACAGGGACAGCGCTTCACCGACAGCGGCACTTACCGCTTTATTTTATGAAGTGACTTGGAGGTATTCGCAGACTTAAAACAAGCTGGATGCAATGCCTGAGCTCGCTGAGCAGGAGGCTCAGATGTCAAACTCGCCACCTTCAGGCCTTGTCTGAAGTTCTGGTTTTTCAAGCTTTTCTTGGCACGGATGGTTTTCCAGTAAGCGGCTGAGGAAAGGCTGCTGGCACCGTGCCTGTCTCTCCCTGCTTGTACGCGTGCCAGCGTAGGACTGCACGACACTGGAGAGTAACTAAATCACACAGAAATCAACCCAAATACAATCACTGAAGTGGGTGCCTGTGTTACTCCCTTACTTGTTTTCCAAGCGGGGCAGGCGTTTTGGAGCTCATGCAGTGCTGCAGTTTGGCAGATTTCATTCCCATGTCTGTTGCCTTCCGCACACTCTCATTTGATCCACGTAATCAAGTTCGCAATGAATGAAATAAAAGCCTCCCCCTTACATCGGAACAGCACCGCAGGTTTAGGCTAGAGCTCTTCCTCCAGCAGCCAGAAATCTGCGCCTTTCCCAAATTCAACTCAGATTATAGAATGTGCTCAACATCAGCGTGCCAACAACGCAATCGGGACAACTTTGTTGGCGGAGAAGGGAAGGTAAGAACTGAGTCTTGTGACACAGGATGGGCAGGGAGAATTTTTTCTTCCTATCACTGGTCTCATTAAAATCTCATTCTGTTTACTTTCCAGCTTAAACCTGAAGTCTTATTACATTTCACTAAACAATCCCACATTATAATAAAGCAGCAGGCTATCCTGCCATGACTGATAGACTCTGTTTGCAATTATTTAAGGAGAAGGAACATAATTACAGACAGCTGGATTAGGCTGATCAAATCCTTGTTAGTGTCTGTCAATATACACATAATAAGACAGTGTGACATCAATGTAAACTAATTTAAATGCAGAAAGTTTAATTAAGACTTAATACAATTACAGGGACAGCAATTAAAAAAGTTTTGCATAGTCTAACCAAAAGGGAGTTTCCCAGCCAAGCACCCTCAAAATACATGCCTGGTTTTGCCTAACCCGTTCTGCAACACTGGTTCCTGCACCACCTATTTATGCACTCCTGTTTACAGACCTACTGACAGGACTTTCCACCAGCTCAACGACTCGGAAGCAAAAGCAAACACTATGGAGCCGCATGTGTAATGAAGCCCTTTATGAGCAAGCCCAGGCAGTCAGAGAAGGATGTCTCGGAAGCTCCGCTACAGTGTTCAGCAAACAGCAATCGATCAGTACCATAGTTCAACCACCGTAAAGTACAGCTGACCTTCTTTGAAAGCACTTATCCAGACCAAAACATCACATCTCCCTATGTAACCGTATTCATATTCCCCCTTCTCCTTTATTCCTGTACAGCCTTCCTTTCCGCTCAGGTTGTTTTTAAAGCAATCCGCTATATTCACACCGATGATCCACAAGCGTGCATTAACCCCGACAAGCTCCGCGCAAGGGATCAGCTTCATTCCCTGCTGAACAGACCCAAACTTTTCCCAGGGTAGCCATGCTCGTGCACTGCCTCAGTTGTCTTTTTCGTGCAACTCATAAGCATATGAATGCAGCTGAGTTCCTACCCACAGGTAAAATACACTAAATGGTTGGTCTGGCGTACAGGCCACTTCAGCTTGCGTAAGCCCACACATGCAATGCCCAGATCTGCCCGGGATGCCGGGAGTCCTGTTGCCCGCACGCGTTCCCTTTCCCCCTTCGCTCTGCGATGATGATGACTCTGCCTGTTCTGTGTGCGCACGCGTGTTACTGCCACGTCTAACCTAGACGCCGTCGCCGTTTGTACGCCAGGCATCTTCCAAAAGAGGAACTGAGACGAGCAGGGTGCAGGAGCGGCGCGGTGCCACCACAGACCTCCTCTCCACCAGCAAGCACGCTTGTGTTTTGCTACATCAAAAAGTAGGATCTCGGATCGCACGCAGGGCACTTCACTGCTCCCCAAAGCACCGATTTTCCCACGCTACCATTTCCTAGTATGTTCCCTGCCAAATTAAATCGAATATCTCATTAAAGAAAGAAAACATTGCAGATTTTGATTCATTTTTAACAGCCCTCCACCAGTTGAGCCTGCTGCTCTGATCTGGTTTACTCGACGATTTGTTAGCTGCTCTGCTCAGCCACCTCTCTGCGGAGGCCCCACAGCATTTCAAGAATTTTAGAAAATTCAAAATGACGTACAGGATTCTCACCAGAGCCTTATCCAAAAAGGCAGCAGAAATTCTGAATAAGCCCATTTCCCAAACATGAACATTTCCTATTTTTTGTCAGCTGGGGGAAGTGGAAAAGGGAAACAAGGAGAAACTTGAGAAACAGAAGTGCTAGAAAAGGATTACAGTGCAATCTCACGGAAAATATAATAAACTCACTACTGTATTAAAACTCTTAAAAAAAATTAAGCCCTCCCCTGTTCAATCACATCCCTCCAAAGCTCTCAGCCAGTCTCTCCACGCTAGGGACACATCGCTGTTACATAACCTTTTCTGAGCAAGTCTATCACTTATCCTAGTTTATGTTCCGTTTCCTTTGGCAGCACAGCTATTTAAGTCACCTTTCTACGCCATGGCCTTGGGCAATTTTTCTCTTCTGTTCCACTGCAATTCTTCAAAGCATCATAAAGGTAAATTTAATAAGCACCTCAATTTGTAATTGCTTCCTATTTATAATAATGCAAGCACCTGCTGCTGCCGAGATCTAAGCAGGTATCTTTCTTACTTTGTATAGATTAATTCAGATTAGTCTTAACAGTTTCATATTTTAGAGCAATTTCAAGAAACACTGCTCCAAGCTGTTGGGTGGGTTGGTTGGGTTTTTTTGGTCTTGGATTTTTTTTGTCTTTAGGGGTTTTTTTGTTGTTTTTGTGGTGTGGTTGGTTCTCCCCCCCACTTCCCATTTTTATTAAGCAGCTCTTAAAAATACAACTAATTTTGCTTCATTGTTCGCATCACCCAAATTCAACAGTGTGTCTTGCAGTATATTCAGTAGATCCCTCTTGTCAATGCAACAGCAAGGCACTCCACAACCAAACCACTCCAGTTTGTACCCTGATCCAGTAACAGTGGAAGCCAAGTCAGCGCTGGGGCCCACGGACGGTTTGGGAGTGGTGGGTGTGCAGGAATGGGTGTTTAAAGGCCCATGATCCAGTAGATGTAGGGCCTGGATCACGTATTATTTGACCGTCTCTCAAAGTGAGGATATATTAGTTTTTAATCTTATCTAAGTGCCTGTGAAGAAAAAGTGACAGCTAAGGCTGCACAGTACAGAAGCTAAGTCCTACCTCTGACCTTTCAGAGGGGCCGAGGAATCACGTCCTCAGACATCTCTTCGGAGTCTGTCTTCCACAGCTTACAGACAGAATATTAATGGCTGCACCCCGGGCTTCGGACATCCTGGTATCTGCAACATCACCACCAACTGCTCTTGCTGTTATTTCATTTAACAAGACCACAGATGGGAAGTTTAATGCAGTGGGGGAAAAGAAAAAAAAAAAAAATTGTGACAGGTAGGTGAGTGAGATAATGAAGCCCAGAGAGAAAGAGCAGGAAAGCCCCCTTGGTGTGCAAGACAGGAATGGAAACAAAAGGAAAGAAACCAGTGCATGGAAGAAAAGCTGCATGGAAGTGAAATAAAGACTAAAAGAAGCGGATGGAAAAGTCAATCCGTTGGAGAAGACTGACATCAATTATCGTTCTTGTCTCTGCACTGTATTTATTTACTCTTAGTGGCTGACAAGCGAGGTTTGTACTTCTCATCCATCTCCTACCTATGTATTTAGGTGTGATATAGCACACACCTCCACAATCTGCCAGGAGATCTCGCAGAAAACTTCACAGGACGTTCTGAAGACTATTTCATCTCAAGAGTGACTCTCGATGCCTCAAACTCCTACTCCAGAGGGATGCTATGCTATTTGCCTTTCTGCAACATTTAATATGGGCCTTAAAGGGGTGGGATTTTAAGCACTCCCACTAAAAACACACATCTTTCCCAACAAAAGAAAGTCTCATTGCTGTTTTTATTCAGCCCAGTCTTGTCAAGATTCCTGTTAACTTCATGAGAAAAGCATGCTCACAAATGCATAAAACCAACTTTTCAAAATCGTTTTTAACCACATTTGTTGAAAAATTAAGCAAATGAAAAGGCTCAGAGACACAGGAAAACACCACCGTAAAGTACTCAGTATTACGCCCTCCTCTTACTCATCTATCAACAACAAAAGCTCAATACAGCCATTATTTTGGGAATCCATAGATTTTTAACTATCGACACGAGAAATGATGCAGATTTCCTCAGAAAACAAAAGAGGCACAGGGATCTTGCATGTCAGGAGGACATGCCATGTATCTTTTCAGCCTCTGGCTGCAGCTTCCAAATTACTGTGCCAAAACAGCTGTAACCTTCATGCGTTCTTCTCCTCTTCCACAATTACTTCTTATCACGTGGGGAGGTTTTGAACTTATGCAACAGCTATATTGAGTAAATCAGCTATAAACAGACATGCTATAGATACTCCAAGCCGATAGCTAATCATAATTTTTAGTCTTTCAAGCGAATAGGACAACTTAAAATGGCAAACATTGCTCTAGCTACCCATCCATAAATTAGGAGTGACAATGGCAGATTATTACTCATTCACTCAGAGTGTTTGTTTGGCCCTCAGAGAACTGGCTTTATTCCAAGAGCTCGCAAACATTGGTTAATATACATGTAAATGTTTTATTTCTCTCAGAGTAGGCAATTTCACAAAATGAAATACCGAATTAAAGACGACCCTAGTTTTTCTGCTGATGCCATGTACATGTCTCCGATGCAGCGCTGCTGAAAGCCTCTGCAAGCTTTTTCACACCGAGTCAACAGGGAAAAAGCCACCTTTTCTTTTGGGAGTGAGACAATTTCACTGTGGAAACATGAAAGCTTTTATATAAATATTAATCATCGAAGTTGTCCTGGAGTTAAGTGGATGGAGACTGGCTTACATAAGGTTGCAGTACTGACTTGGTAATAGTGAGATGTACTGAAATGGTTTTGCAAATGCTGCTCCAAACAGGCTGTTCCTCAATTCAAGAGCTGCAGTGCCAGCAGTAGATTCAGCGACCCCAATGTTTAATCTGAGGATACTATAAAATAGCACTTCACTCCTAAGAGTGAAGAAGTGGCATTTTATTCTAGTGCAAGCGTGAAGGAAAATGTTATTTTCTTCAAAAACTGCCACTAATTTGACCTGGGAGGAAGAGGGGAGACTAAGAAAATGGATGGAGGTTCAACACAGAGAGGCAAATAAACCAAACATGCACAGAAAACCAGGCGGTGGTTTAACAGAGCCTCTTACTAACCAGTACAGAACCTGAATATTCTAAATAAAGCCAAGTGTAATACACCCATACTCTTGAGCATGAGCTCTCCAAAAACCAAGAGAATCAACAAGCACGTTCTGTGCATTTGGAGGCGAGGACAGTACGCACCACCTCCAGCAAGACTCTGAGAACTATCTTTTTCCTACAAAGGGCTAGATATATCGGAAGATATCTAGATCTACCTACTCCTCCTATGATACAGTCCATCAACCACTGCTCACCCCTCTGTCCAACAGAGAAGTGAGATTTTCTTTTCATGAATTAGCTGAGCCTTGAAACTAGAACTACAACCACACAGCAGATTTTTGAGAAGGCGAAGGGAGAAGCATAGCCTTTTATCTACTATGCGTTACCATACCTATCATCTCACTTTCCTTGAGTGCACGCTAAAGTTTCAGTCAATCGTGGATACCAGCAACAGGTCAAAATTGTTCATAAACCTCTAGACAGAAATGACACAATACTAATGTATTTCAGAATAACAAGTTTAGAATGAAATACAAAATAAGGTGGAAAGCACCAGCTAAGATCACAGTAACTTGATGGAACCCAAGAGCAAAAAGTATACAGCACTTAAAAAAAATAACCATCAGGACAGCTGCAGTCAAGATTCACCTCCTTCAAGTGAAAGATGGAAGATGAACAAACACTGATGGGAAGCAATGACTACCAGTAAAAGACACCTTCAATAGATCCAGGACTATCTATGTGCATGTGGCAAGAGCTGATTGAGATATTCAGTTCCCATCTGGCAACTTGTCTCAGTTGCTACTACAGTGCTCCACAGGTTTCAGCCAGGTCTTCTCCATGGACATGAGCATCTATGGATACAGAATAGAAGGCAGATCTGTACTTTATGGAGATAAATACAAAGACTGCTGGTACTAGAATTGCTCTTCCTCATGTTCTCTAGTTTAACAGGAAAACAATCCAGACTTCACAGGCTATTACACTAACTAGAGCTACTTCTGAAATCTTTTTCATATTTACTTCCAAGAATTATATGGATTTTTTTTTAACCTGCAGAAAATTACAGAGATGATCACCGCTAGAGCAAGCACACTGTCTACTACTTGACAATACTTTGCTTTGAACCTTGAACCTAATGCTGCACTTTTCCGTGCTGCCTTCACACAAAACATGCTCTCCCTCCTCTTGTATGCTACTGCTTACATGACATTTCTAGATTTCACACGGAAATCTGCTGAATGGAAGGGCGACACAACAGAACAAGACAGTGCCAGGTTCAGCACTGAAGAGGATTTTAAAATTTATTACAGGGTATCACTTCGACGCTCAGTGTTCTACGTGGCTGAAATGAATACAAACGCCTGGCAGAACTGCAAGAGAAGGTGCCTCTATAAAAGGCGACAGCACGACTACCAGATAAGCTACCAGTTAGACAACACTGATTGCCATACTGGACAGAGATTTTAACTCATCTAGAGAGCAGATAGCTAATCGGATTTCTTAATGGGCTTCTCTCCGTTTCACTGGGGCTGATGCATACTGCATATAGGATTTGGAAAGCGATTTTTCCCCAAATAGCACATACCACTCTACCACAGCATTCTGTTATCATCTTGGCTTATGCTTATATAAAGTACCAGATGGAAAGCCAGAAGTTACACGAACAGTCACAAAGAGGTTAATCATTAAATTCAAGCTATGCCAGGGCCAGCAACAAAGCTGACCTCTTGAATAAATTGAGCTTGGATAAAGATGGCATTGATTTTCCTAAAGATGTTTCATTATTTAACTCTAGATTTGCAATCTCTTTTGAGAGCACGAAGTTAAGAGTTAATCCAAATTTACTACTTCTCTTCTACCCAAACAGAAACCAACCCACTTAAAATGCAGAGAATATGACAGACCTCCCTCCCGTTCATTGTTCTTTCCCCTCTGAGAGAAACCAAACTTCACAGGACTTCAAACCTCAGGGAAAAAAAAAAAAAAAACAACACAAAAAACAACAAAACCAAAAACCTTAAAAAAATCCCCAGCTCATCTTTATTCTACAAGCTTTTCTTCCAGCACTGAAAATCCAATGCATATTTTCTCCCAACTACTTTTATCTCTGCACTGTTCTTAACGCTTTCCTAGAATGGAGTTTCTTTAGCACATAAGGGAAGAGCTATAATTTGATGAAGGGACGGGGACTGTTTGGAGCCTCCTCAGCAAAGAGACACAAGCTAAACATTTGATACATTACATGACCCCAAGTCTTTCTGCCATATATTTTGCTTTTCAACTTTGATCTTCCTGTTTTCATTTTTAAAAAGATATTTACATCAGAATCAACCAGCTGACTATTACAAGCTATACCATGAAACTGAGCAGTTACCTCTTTACCTCCTTCAAGTGTGATAAGCATCATCCCTAAAAGCAAAGTGGTGATCCGAGTTTCTGATTTCCCACAGGTACTCTAATATATTTACTGAACCATGGCAATTCTGCCTGTGACAAATGGAGTGTCTTACGGACTCAGGGCCTCCCTAACTTTCTGAAATTACTGTTTTGACTCACTCATATCTCTGGGAACAAGAACTTACTTAGATAAGGTCTAAGAAAAAGTGAGGAAGATTGGACACACTAAGTTAATAATAATAATTAAAAAAAAAATAGAAAACCCAAACAACTACATCTCTTTTAGAGGAAAAGGGATATAATTTCTTACTCTCCTATTTTCAAAGCCTTGCCTCTCTCACAGTTAAGCAAAGTTTCCCCAAAGACGCCATCACTGATTGCACTCATTTGGAATTTTTATGTAAACAAGTGCTGGAATATGAAATAGGAAGCCAAAAAATGGTATTAAATCACAGGACATACACATCCCAGAACCTCTCTTCAGAGAGCAGGAACAACAACAAAAAAAAAAATCTGGACATGAAAAAGAAATAAAAGTAGACAAGCATGTGGAACCTGAAAGGCTTTTTGCTTAAGGTCCCTAACGTCTTAAGAATTTATTAAAAGATGATGTTAGAGCACCTGAATTTCAGAGAATTACTTCAGAGATGGCTCCTGTTGTAGCAGTTTCTGCTGGAATATTTCACTCTGGCTGTCAGCCAAATCTTTGCTATGCTGATGCCAAATAAATGATACCCAATTTCAACGACAGATGCTGTTGTGTTGACAGATAATTGATACGTTTATATTCAGGGCTCCCTGGAATTCTGTAACAGCAACACTTTATTCACAAGAAATAAAACTGACAGCAGAATTCAATGGGACTTGCACATAACTGATGCCGTACACTGTTGGTATTGTGAGTCTGGAGGGAAGAGATCACTATCTATCCAGGGTGGTCAGGAACAGTGGAGACCACAGATTTTCCAGGGTAATGGAAAATAGGGAGAAACGGCCCAGCAGTAAAAGTTAACTGGCTCAGCCAGAAACCAGCTTGCTCAGAGAAACAGGAAACCTGGAAGTTTTCAACACAAGTTGCATTTCCCTTTCGTGCTGCGCTTGCAACTGCGGAGGAGGTGGAAGTCATAGAAACGCCACAGCACTGAAGTAACAGATATGTCCATAATCTCCTTCTCTCTTTGACTTCCTTGGTTTCCCAGGCAGGAACCAGATTAGCAACCCTTAAAAATATATTTAGCAAAGGTATGTTCCAAAGAAAACATTATATTCCCTCCCCTTGCATGTTCACTCTCCTGTAGCTAACTTCAAATAAACTTTCATAAACAGTATTTATTTTGGAAAGCAACTATATCCCTCCTCAAGCTTAACAAACATTCAGCATATACTGTAATTCTTACAGGGGAAAAAAAAAAAGCAGATGACATGAAAATATAGGCCTACAACCTAAATTTTCTTTATTTTTAGTAACACAGCATCCTATTATTTTCACACAATGAATAAAAACACTCACAGAATGAAAATACTCAGAGAAAAATTCATATACATTCATTTCACAAAACAAGAAAAAGGCCAGCAACAACTAAAATTTGGCACAGAAGACAGCAGCAAATAAATGCCACATAGTAAAGTCTTCAGTCATTTATCCAGGTAGTATATGTTGTTCGGGAAATGTGCAATGTGGACTATCCTGCCATGATGCGTCTTTTTAATTAAAATACGGTTAAGCTTAAAAATACTTTTGAATTGCATTCTATGGGAATTATCAAATATATTTGAAGCTTACAGATGAAGAGGAATCACTACCGGAAGCCTTTTCAACTGCTGGAAAATGTATTTTGTTGACTGTTTCTTAAACTGTATTTTACAACACTGACCACAGCCCAGAAAGCTTTGGCAGTATAATACGCTTCTGCTGCTTGTGGGGCCTTATCTGGCTCTCAGATACTGTCTGTGCTTCCCTGCTAGTACCACGGGGGAGATCTCATCCTCCAGGCACCTCTTCCCTTACATTATATGAAAAGGAGACTGAAAATACTGATGCTAATTCTTCAGACTCTGCACACTACAGCTCTTTCCTTTAATTTTTCTTCTTCTGTGCTTCTAAGGGTTGCTAAGGCCAAAACTGTCAGAAGACCTCTCTTCACACTGAATTTCTCCTTTAGGAGTGCCCAGAACAGAGTATAAAGTCATACAAGAAAAAAACAGCCTTTATCATCAAAGTTGCACCTCTCAAAACCCCAAAACTGTGATTTAGTTCCGCAACACGGGATATGTAAAATATCCAGGGTTATATCCTTGCAAAAGCACAAAGTAGTTGAAAACGTCAAGGAAGTGCATTAAGTAGGAAAGCTTTAGGGGCCAGTGGGTTCTTTTCATTGTTGCGAGAGGCACTGGAAAACTGATCTTTGCCAAGAAAACACATGCAGACATTAAAAATTTAAGCACCCAGTACACAGGTACCTTCTTCCAAAAACCCCAAACCAAACATAAAAAACAAAACAAAACAAAAAAAAACCCACAAAAAAACACAACACCCACCAACACCCATTCCCCCCAAAAAAACACCCCACAGAAGTTTTTCAAAGTCACCAAGGACAGCTGAGCCTACCCTCTCACTGGCAGCCGGGCATCTCAGGAACATACACAAAGGAGGAGGAAGGGAACATGAAAAACCAGCTAAGCCAGCTGTCAACAGCTCTGAATTACCAGAACCAGTCATGGGGCACGACGGGGTGGTACACCACAGGCAGACCCAACCTTCCTCACTCCTGTTCAGAGATCAGATGCAAACCAGCTCCAGTTCAAAAGCCGCAGCGTTTGTTAGACTGGTGCTGCTCCTAAGCTAAAAAAGGCCAGTCTCTCAGCACTGCATTTTAAATTGAGCACAGCACTGAAAAAAACAAAGCTAGAAGGCTTACAGAGAAGATCCAACTCCTGTCTAATTATTTGAGTGTGGGCAGAGAAGGGTAGGTCAGTCCACCAGGCTGCAGATACAGCTACGCCCTATCTGTGTTACGAGGGGAATTATTAGTCCAGGAGCAGATCCATGTTAAGACATACACACCAACTCGAATATTTCTGATTGTTATCAAATTTGCTCCAAAGATTTATGCTTAGAGGTTTCTTTGGGTGTTTGGAACTCCCCTTCCTCCCCCTTATGCACACACTAAATTTAGTAACTTTCTTTTTTTAAAAAATCATCCAGTTTAATAGTAGTAACTGATCCTTTTACTAACAAAGGCAAGCATTTGAAAACACAAACGGATTCTCACTCCTACTTCTACTGTTGGCTTCTGCACTGTGTTTCCTTTGGACACGGAACATAAAGGTCTCACTTTCTCTGACTCAGGAAGGCAGTGCTATAGTTGGAAGACACGGAAAAAACAATAAAATGATTGTATACAAATATTTCCTTTTCTCTTCCCCAATTTATAACGTCATTTAAAAAAAAGCAAAAGTGTGTTTGTTGGAGATTACTGTACATTGAATTAACATGCTAAATAAATCAGCAACAGAAAGAAGTCAGCTTCAACTTTTAGAAATGTAAAAGACTTAGAAACAGTTCAGGCAACCAGATTTCAAAGCAAACCTTACTTTTACAGAGACTGTTTCCCATCTCGTTAAATATTTCTCTTACCACTATGAGAAAGACTTTAACAATGAAAGGAAACTGGCTAAAGCCTGCTCTGCAGACTGAAATAATCTCAACTTAGCTGCAAGAACCAGTATCGAGACTTCTGATTAACTGTATCAAACGCAAACATTTAGGCAAGAAGTTGACATGTACCCCCTTCCTCCATGCTGAAGTCCTTCACCACATGTAACCCCAAGTCTCCAAGCCTTCAAACATACTTCACAGATTATAACAGCATAACTACAAGCCACTCCTCTAAAGAGAACCAATTCAGTAAATTTGAATTTCTCTGATGCTATGCAACATTGCCACCTAAACCCCTCAAGCCATTTAGGACAGATGTTGATCCTTCGGTTGCTGTACTAAACTGTGCTGGACTTCAACAGCATGCTTTCCCACCCAAAGAAGGCTGCACCATGATGGTGGGTGCCGTACTGGGGTACGGCAAGCATACTGGTTTCTACGTAGATCTAAATCTGCAAAAACAAACAACTGTGTGCAGTTTTGGGCCCCTCACTACAAGAAAGACATTTTGCTGCTGGAGCATATCCAAAGAAGAGCAACGATGCTGGTGAAGGGGCTAGAATACACATCTTATGAGGAGTGGCTGAGGGAACTGGGGCTGTTTAGTCTGGAGAAGAGGAGGCTGAGGGGAGACCTTATCGCTCTCTACAGCTACCTGAAAGAAGCTTGTAGTGAGGTGGAGGTCAGTCTCTTCTCCCAAGTAACAAGTGATAGGAAATGGGGAAATGGCCTCAAGTCGCACCAGGGAAGGTTTGGATTGGATATTACGAAAAATTTCTTCACTGAAAGAGTGGTCAGGCATTGAAACAGGCTGCCCAGAGAGGTGGTGGAGTCCCCATCCCTGGAGGTGTTTAAAAGACGTGCAGAGGCAGAGCTTAGGGCCATGGATTTAGTGGTGGAATTGACAGTCTTAGGTTAATGGTTGGAGTCGATGATCTTGAAGGTCTGCTCCAACCTAAATGATTCTATGAACTGCAGGTGAATTCCCTGAGCCTTTTTGTGGCATGACTGCAGGCTCAGAGCTGTATTTTATATTGGCATCAGTAAGGTCTAATAAAAGGCTCTGGGACCTTGTATCCTACTTGTATCGTGACAGCCATGTACGTAAGCTGTGTTTGAGCATGCACTTTCATAACTAAAAGCTGCATCCTGCAGCTCCACCTGAACAATTCCTTATTTTTGTAATCCTTCTAGCTGGGTGCCAAAGTCAAGCACAAGACGTTTCCTGATGCAACAAAGCTATATAAAGTGTAAGACCTTACTGACTTCTAACTACCAGTAAGCAGCCATGCTAGGAACGAACATTTCACAGGCAAAGCACTTTGATGAGTTTTAATAACACATTTATACAACACACCTCCTCCCCAAACCCGATACCAAGTGCTGTACCACAGTCAGAGAACTCCTTTCCAAACATACAAAGCAAGCCAAGGTGTCAAACAAAATCAAACTCACACTGGGTGAAAAGGCAATGAGACCGATTTATAAACAGAAAGCCGTCTGAGAAGATGGATATACACCCTGAGGTTTGGTACATCCAAATCATGATTATCTATACCTCTAAGCATAATACAAAGTCCAAAATCAACACATCCTGAACACAAGGTTTTTGTATTTAGTAACTAATAAGGCTCAAGGAGCCTTATTAAAGACCCTCATCACAGACCCTATCTGAAAGCCAGCAGAACTTCAGGCATTAAAGCCCCCCCAGCCACCTGCTCCGATTTAATTTTTTTCCAGGTTTACTATCACACAGCCACAGCTCTTCAACTCTTTAGCTGTGGTATATCTTTTTCAGAGCTGCCTATGGCCAACAAAAACAAAAATCACAGCTACACAAGTGCTTGTAAACAAAAGTACCAAGGCAATACACAGTCACAATCAAAATGGATTGGACTTGTTACTGCCAGAGTCCAAGGGGTGCCCACATAAGTAAATGTAAGGCCATATCATTCTTCACCCCACCAGCTTGTTTCAGCCTGGAGAAGTCATTTGTGCCTGCAGCAGGACAGGCCACATTTCTACACTTCATGTGACAAAGACACAAACACATTGGTTTAGGCAGAAGCAGCTTTTGCACTGGTGCTGTTCTTTATTTTCCACTCTTTTTGTGAAATACAGAGACAATTTCTGAGTAAAGCCTTTGGGGAAAGAGCTTTACTCAAAATCACTAGTCCTCTGTCTAGCACAATAAGAGCAGAGAATGCAAATTAGTTTCAATAAAAGCAGCTGGCAATCAATAAGAAAGGGCTGGTCTCCAAGAGTAAAACTGGTTCCTCTCAGGATAAGAGTTAAAAGAGGAAAAATATAAGAAGAAGAATAAAGGAAGAACAAATGTAAACAACATGGGGGGAGATGCACAGAAGGAGAGAAAACTAACGATGCAATTAAAAAAAAAAATCAGACAAACTGACAAAGAACAGCTGGGGGTAAAAAAGGAAAAAAAAAATACAGATAGCTACAGCGCAAAGAAAATGATCATTAGAAAAAGTCCAGTGGAAAACATGTGCAATCCAAACAAAACAGAAGTCACGAAAGGGAGCAGATGGGAGGCTAGCTGGCACCACGGCTTAAGGCGCCAGTCACGAGTTCACGTTCCAGCCTGGTTTACAGGCCTTGGTAAGTCCGATAATGAGCTTTAGCATTCCCACTACTGCACATCTGGCCATTTCACAAAACCTTGTACACTCGCCTCCTCTGACCTTCTGCCACGATGCAGAAAGTCAATACTCATCCGAGTGGGCCAGAACCCACCCACTCTGCGTGCAGTCAGGCTCCTTTTCTATGTCCCTCGACCTCAGGAAGTCCACAGGCACCTGCAAAGGACTGAGGAAAGCCCAGCATTATTCTTACCACCTGTTTAAGAGGACAAAAAAAAACATTCCTCAAGATTGACATTTTCACCGAGTCTCCCTATTACTGTGTCTGATTTTTATAAGCCAGTTAGAGAACACATTACGGTTACAGCAGCAGCCTTCCCTTGCAGCTGTTATAGACAGTACTTGATATAAGGGGGAAAATACAAGTATTTCAGCACTGTTAGCAACTTCTGCTCAAGAGAAACCTAAAAATCAAGTATCTCGCATACTCCAAGTCAGTGTCACCAATCACTCACCCTCCGTCTTCCATCTACAAAGCCAGCTCCAGTTTCTGGTTTTATCAACATCCTCCACCAAACCCTTGGTTAACATGGAACTAAGGTCCCTATCTTGCACGTGCCTTTAATACTGCGTATTAGCGAAAGGGAAGGCAAGCAGTTACTTCATTCAGAAGCCCCAAAGAATCTCACCACCAAGCTACACAATGTTAACTCCTTTCAACCCAAGAACGCAGTCCCCATCTCCAATAAAGTAGCTGCTTAAACAGCATACATTAATCACATGGGGTGGAAAGTGGCATTTTCCACACTCACATGAAACTCCAGGGGAAAGACCTATCACTGCACACTATTTATTTAGATTAAGTTTTGACCAGCATACTGATGGACCAGACAGAGAAGTCTCTGCCAAGTTGCTAATATACTTAAAATTATGCTTATACTTTCAGAACTTTAATACAGAATAATTCGGCTGGGGCATGCCCTAAAATTTGAGAAATGCTGCAAGACTTCTAATGACAAAAGTGGTCAGAAACTCCCAGTCACACTGACATCAAAGCACAGAGCTCGCGTTTAAAGAAGCAACCAACTTCTTTGCAACCAAAAATGGTGTACAAGAAATCAAATGAAGCAGGATGGAGAAGACAATAAAAACCCTGAAACTGAACTAGTTGTAGGGCAAAATACGACAAAGAGAATACTATCACACATTCTCATCCCTCCAAGATACATGTGTGCCTAAAGGGCTCACAAATATCTGATCTCTGGCTGTTTGCTACATTCAACATACAAAACCTGCTTCCTCTATTGCCTACAGCAACTATTTTAGGGTTTGTCTTTACAAGCAACAATCTAAAAAAAAAAAAAGAAAAAAAAAAAAAGTTGGGGG
>Ga0065711_1001503_pt1 | contig 42735 bp, 13 predicted proteins | sample Hoacrofraction12_FD_59098 | JGI IMG/M metagenome (GOLD analysis project Ga0065711, IMG submission 59098) | Hoatzin crop microbial communities from Cojedes, Venezuela - Epithelial fraction 12 v2 (version 2) | ecosystem: Host-associated > Birds > Digestive system > Esophagus > Crop | place...
ATATTTATAAGCATTTATTAGGTCCCCTCGCAGCCTTCTCTTCTTCAGGCTGAACAAGCCCAGCTCCCTCAGCCTCTCCTCGTAGGGGAGATGTTCCAGTCCCCTCATCATCCTTGTAGCCCTGTTTCCTGCATTATGTTGTTTTACACCACACTATTCGTAATATTTTAAATTTAAAATCACAACAAAAATCTCTTCCAGCTTGGAAAAGAACATTTCATTACAGCTCAGAAAAAAAAAATATTTGGTCTTTTGACATACTTATTCTTACATTTTTCTGTCTAGAGGAAATATGTGAACTCCTGAGTCAATGGATATGGGATGCCATTTAGGTACATGTGAACTGAGTCCAATAAGCTGTATTAGACTACACAAATCTTTCAGAAAGTTGTTCCATTCTGATTTGAATGCATCAGAAAGTCAAGAAACCACAACTATCTTTGCTAACTTCTTCCAGTGGTTAACTAGTCTCACTACTAATAGTTTGGAATTTATTGCTAATTTTAATTTATCTGGTTTTAATTTTTATACTGTTTTCATTATACTTTTTCTTGCTGGCTCAAGGAACCATTTAGGTACTAGTATTTTCTCTCTTTGAAGCAACTTATTGACTATAATAAAGTAATCTCTTACAGTTAATTTTTATTTTCTTTACATTTATATGCAAATACATAGGCTTATCTTCAAAAGAAGAATGTCAAAGAGAACTCTCCAGACTGCAAATCCTGAAATTCACTAACTGGCATTAATAAATTCTAAAGGCATTAAAAAAAAAAAAAAAAGAAAAGAAAAAAAAGGAAGAGTGAGAGCCGTAACAATATTGAACAAGATCAAGACAAGGCCAAGAATGAGCAAAAACTAGGTGTATATGACTTTCTGAAATAAGCTTAGATTGTGCCTAAACACTGATTAAGGAGGTGGATTTTCAAAACACATTAATGCTGTAATGAGATGAATATTTCTAACTTGTTTGGGTGTTCCTGAAATTCCACACCCACACAAGATTAAGGCATCCATTTTTAAGATACTGACCTGAAGCAATAGAAAATAGTGTTACTAAATAAGTAAATGCAGTGTTCCACTGCCCCATTTTCATCACCTAAAAAAGATGTTTAGATCTAAGAAAGAAATTGCTAACAATTTACTGGAAAATAAGGGCAATAAGAACCCTGTACATCATATGGAAAACAAAATATTTCATTCATGTTTCATGTAAAAAAAAATTAGACTGGTTAGAGATACTGTAGCTGTTTGTATCTGGTTGGAGGAGACAACCTCAGCAATTCAGAAAGGCTGAAATCCTACATAAACTTTGTCCTTCCTAGAACAGCGTCAGATGTTCAAATATTTTTCTCTCTGCTTTCTGAATAGTCCATCCATTCTTCTTTAATTTTCTCTATGTACAGAAACTGAAGATCATACAGTTTCTGGTTTGCTGCAAAAAATTTCTAACTTAAGCACAAAAGTATAATCTTATTCAATCTATACATTTACAATCCTATAACAAAGCACATGACCAAACATTTACATGGGTTAGTCATGGCAAAATACCTGGGTAGTTTTCATAGATTAATAAAGACATAATGAAAATACAATTTATATTGTCAAAATATCTCAAAGACACTAAAAGGTCTTTCAATTTAAAATCAGTAAGTGATAATGTTGTAAATAAGGTAAAGAGCACTTCACAAATTATTGATATTTACTCACCTAAACTGAAATTTTCCAATAATTCAATTTATAAATCAGTAATTTATATAATTTTCCTGGGTAATAAACACCTACTGAATAATACAGGTTTTAATACTGTTTTGCTTTTCAGACTTTGACAAGCTTGGCAATAATGGAAGAGTTGAAAACAAAACAACAAACAGAAAAAAAAATCTTCAGCCACATCTACTTTGTGGTAACAGAAGTGACTTCTATGTAGCGTAGAGGTATTTTAAACTACCTAGCCCGGAAAACTGTGACTGTCTAGCTATTGCTGCTTGGCTCAGTTTAGTTCACTCTTTACTTCATGACAGCAACGTAGACACGTACCAGAGAATTCTGTTCTATTCCATCTTTTGGTTTTCTTTCTTTTCTCTTTCTCTCCTTTTATTTCCCCCAAACTAGAAAGCTCAGGGTAAAGTCAGGCACCAAACTAAACGCAAGCTTAAAACATAACTTTTGGTGACCCCGGTGACCTCAAGATGAATGCTGGTTGATGCCCACTTGTTACACCTGTAGTGTCTAAATATTTTGTAATTAAAGTACTTACATAGATTTATAATATCTGTTAATTTCTCTAATACAACATTTTATTTAAGGTCAGCAGATGTACCATTGTCACTTCAATCACTGTCTGAAGACACTTCTGGATATCACTAGGGGTGGTAAGTGTGATATTTAGCTGATAATTCCATCCAAGACTCTTAAAGTCTTGATTAAAAGAACTAATCTAATGGTCTGGGTGAATTGGTTTTTTAACTTAAAAATGGTTGAACTAGTAGTAGAGGATGTAAGTCACACGTGAGGCTGGGATCAGAATCTCTGTCTTGAGAGGAAAATCAACAATTGAAGGTGAGGAAGAAACAATGTCTCTGTGCTATACAAGTTTTTGAATCTTCTGAAACAATAACCTAAATTCTCAAAACTTCAGGAAAATGATAATCTGAAAAAAGTTATAAATCTGATCAAGGAATGCTTTACATCAATAATTTTAATTTTAATCCCTTTTTATACACATTTTTCAACATTTCAAAATGAAAAATCAGTTTGAATTTTCCATAATATATTTCTAATGATAATTTTCAAGACCAATCCTTTTTCACAAACAGTGCTACTCTTGTTGATTAATATTTCAAGTAAAATATTTCATTGAAAAATTCCTGATGAAGTCAAATGGCAGTATACACTATCTTCATGACAGATAGAAAACCATATCAAAACTCAGCACTTGTTTGCTTAAACAGTCATCAGAATTGCCTTGCTTGCTGTTGTTCTTTGGCTTTTACAAGCATTATTGCTCCTGTTGTTCATCACTAATAATACTGGAAACAAATGTACTTTACCTCTTTGGTGGAAGACAGCAAACTTAAATCTTTGGAATTTGTTTCTCTGCAATGGGAATAGTCAAACCACAAATCAGATTATTTTTGCTGGTGTATTACTGACTGTTTGCATAAGAATTATGCTTATGCATCTTGGCTATATCTGCAGCAGCTAGAAACTCCAAAAACATACAAGGGAATTTTGATTCCTTTCTTTTTATTTATGCAGGAATGAGAGAGGTACTCATTTAAGAAACCTGCAATACATGAGATCTTCAAGCTATTTTGTGAATGGAGGTCTCCACAACTGCTGTTTTGCTTAATAAACATACACTTCTAGGGATGACTTTGTCTTAGGTTTCATCACAGTTCCTCTGTCTAATTTGCTGTATGGATAATCCATGTCTGTCTCATGTATATTCTTTCCAGTTTCTAAGCAAAGGACTAATACCTTTCCCCTATTACCCTTTTTAAATTTTTTGCTTCACCTCATTTCTCTTCACAACCAACGTCAGACAGCTTTATCATAAAGAAGGGGATTTCTTTCTTATGGACAGCAAGCAGAAGCATGTTTTCTCCAGTCTGCTGTTCCTATTTATAGGCCATTGTCTACTTGTATTTAAAAATCACTTTTCTGTTTTACCTTAAATTAACTTCTGCTTCAAGATCTCCTTCTAAGAATCCAAATCCTTAAAATGCAGTAAGAATCTACAAGTAACAGTTGATATTCTGTAGGGTTTTTTTCAGGCTCTGCTACTTTATGAACAATGGCTATAAAGTTACAGCAGGACAGCGAGACTTTCATTTCTTCCTCAAGTTTTACTTATTAAATTACATAAGTACACTAGACACATTCTTCATATAAATATAGGGGGAGAAGAGCATAATATATTTTAGAGTGAGATATTCACTGTTTAAAAGAGAGCTTTCAATAGAACTGAAAGCCAGAAATTTAATGGCAAATGTGTAACTTCATGGAGATATTTTTGTATTTTAGTTCAATGAATAATGACTAATAAAATCACCATTTGATGGAATTGATATTTTCAATATATACTGAAATAAAAATATACGTTTTTGTCATTTCTCTTTTGAAGCTCAAAATTTAGGAAATGTTAGGTTAAAACCATAAAAATAATGAATCATTTATGCCACCAATCATAAAACTAAAGAATTTGAAGCTATTCCTTTTCATGTGCAAAATATTGTTTCCATTTCAATGTATTGCATAAGCTGAAGCTTCTACAAAAATATTTATAGTAAAATATAGCATAAATCTATAAGTACATTTAATCAGTTTTAGAAAGATGCACCCAATACTTAGACACTGCAAAATTATTTAGAATCAGTCAATTTTACCTCAGTTACTGCTGAAGTAACAAAATGTATGATGCAATAGTCTTTTGTGAGCTGAATGGTGTATTTGCTTTCATCTACACAAAGCCCTGTAAATAACCTACAGGTTGTTAGTCATTACTTAACTCAGCATCCAAAATGCTCATTTTAGCTCTTCCATATTAATGCGTTAGGCGCAGAGTACTTTAAATAACTACTAACATCCAGATACATTTTAAGCAATGTAAGAAAATGTTACAGAAAATAATTTTGACTTCCCATGTAAAAACCGTCTTAGAATTCCCTCCAGTGAACATACAAACTCCTCTGAAGGAACTGAAAAGTCTTTAGAGGATTGTCTTGGAACAGATCAGCAAAGCAGAATTCAGTATCTAACATAAGGTGCTCCCTGGGCCGTGGCTGTAGTAAAGCATCGTGCAAAGTATGAAGTCAGACTATCATTTTCATCTTTCTTCTTTCAGTTGGCAGTCACATTGGCTTCCTTCTGACGTAGCCTTTCTTTCTGTTAAAGAAAGAGTTCTATTGTCATTCTTGTCTTCAATTTTCCATCTCCTTTCAAGCTGCCGTGAGCATTTTGTCTAGAAGACTGAGAAGTACTAAAGTTACAGTAGCTTAGAGTTTTCTTGAATTAAAAAAAATAATGCCTGGAGCACTCAAGGAAGGCTCTGAACCAGTTCATTACTTACTGTAGAAAAACTGAGCTTGCTTTAGCTACACACTTTGCAAATACTGCGTACCTTTAAAAATTCACAACTCTGTGAAGACCAGTGCAGCTAGAGAAAACCAGATACATTTCAAATTCATTTGAATCTAATACCTTCTCTTGTCTGGAATGGTTTCTGCTGACATGAAAGCTCCAGTTTAGCATTAGCTAGATCATGTTGTTTAATGGCCTCTTCCCAACAAGTGTAGTCATTCATAGCTCTGCCGCCTGTCCTGCAACTGATATGCTCTGCTGGGAATGGAAATAATGTACCGATTCCTTCATCTACATTTCCTTCCCTTAGTCTCTTGTGTCCTACAGTTTGAGAAATGCTGACCTAACCTATGTGCCTTGCACACAGACAAAAAAAGGTTTTATTTACAGTGTAAATTATTAATTCTTTTTTGGTGTTGTATCAAAAAACCTGGGAAGCAGCAAGGAACAAAATGGGGATTTAATCCCTTCTACCATTACTCAACAGAGCAAGCAAGATTTTGTAAGGTTTTGAAAAAAAACCAGACACTCAGACATTGAACAAATCTATGCAGCGAGCCTCAATGCATGCAGCATGGAAGAAAATACAAGAGACTTCAGTGGAAGGGGATAAGAAACCAGAAAAGCAGCTCTTATTGTATTTTGTTACCTAAAACAGCAGAGCCACACTTAGGCACAAATAAACTGAATATTAAACTTAACTGTTTGACTACCGTAGGGCATAAGCTTGAAGATTTCTCCTTGGGAAGAAAATCACTCTGGTACGCTGAAACTAAGCGTACTGCATCACCCTTCAACAACAGCAGAAACCTGCCATCATTCTGAACAACAAGAACAGCGTCCCAATCCCGCTTCTGAATGTTATACTGAGAAACACATCGTACCAGGCTAGCTGTAGGATTGATTTTCTTTGTTTCAACTTTCTTCTCTGCAGTTAACTTGCTTACTGATTGCTGAGCCACTTTAATTCTGAAACAAAATACATAGAAAAGACATCATTAGATTCAAAGAAATTAAAGGTGTACTGTCTCTGCTTGGTGTATATACTCTGTCTGCAAGATCCATCACAACTAACTTTTTTTAGACACATTAGCCCAACAAACCGCTATTGCTATTCAAAGGCATTTAATAAAGTACCAAAAGTAGATCAGAGTACATTTTTAAACGGATAAAATCAAAAGCAAAGTGACAGTCTGCTTGTATTGCTCACTGAAAACGTCACGAGGCAAAACAATTTCTCTGTTCTTGCAGGATCTGGGTTTTATGGAGCATCTTTCTCACCAAATAAGCTGCAGTGTCAAGGCAAGAAGATACTCCTCTGAAAAAAACCAAAAGCTACCTGGCTCAATCGGTTGTATACATAGAATATACTATTTTAGTAGGTCATTTGCCACGCTGCACATTGTATTTCCTCTGAAAACCTTGAAACAAAGTATCTGCCAGTTTTTCCTTAATGTTTTCCCCACTGCTTTACACGGAATTGACTGACCAGCTTCACTGATATGATGATGAGAGGCAAATTAGATGGGGTTCTTGTCTAGGGGTACTTAAACCTGTCTTGTGCAGAGCTAGAGACCCATCTACTGAAAGCACTGTTGAGAGAAGTGGAAAGAAGAACATGGATCCGATTCCTCTGCCTCTTGCCTTTTGCTCTTAGGGTCTTGCATACCCTTGTTTCTGTGGGGATTTAACAAGAAGAACTGAATCAGAAGTTTTATCTGGAGGAAAAGAAGAAATGGCGAATTTAGCAAAAACTCTCCTCTTACAGACAGCAGAAAGGGCAAGGGAAATTACGTGCTAAACAGTGATAAAAAGGAAAGAAAATTCTTGGCACGTCTAAGACAGGATCTACCCAGCTATCAGTGCCTTTAAAACACTGATACTAAAACATCTACTTTACAGTTTTACATTCAAAATGCAGAGGGAAAGAAGTTGCGAGTTAATTTTTACAAGCAAGGAGAACTCAGCAAACCGATTTTCACTAATGCACACCAAATCAGTCTTTTACTATAAACAACACATTTCTTGGCACTCTTGAACTGAAAAATTCTACTTACTTCTCCTATTTATTTTTTTCCACTGGCAGAAGTAATTGCTATGTCCAGTCAAAAAGTATTTAAAATACCATGTCCAGTTCAAAACACTTTTGACACACTCAATTTTTGAGGAATTTTGGAAGAAAAGCAAGAAGGAAAGTGGATTATAGCTGCAATTTCTGATGTGTACTTCCTTGCTGTAACACTAGCAGCAAACTAGATTCTGGACAACCTCTTTTAAAAACATAGAACGCATTCATAAGTTCATTATTGTGTTTATCGATGCTCATTGTTGGAAACTAAAATTCCTTCTCTGAGCTATGTATTTTAGAAGCTTCTGCTGGGTAGTTACTGGTGTTGCCCCACTTTTCAGTAAACTTTTAAGTAAACTTATTTTCAATGCTATTTAGCTACAACATTGATTCAAGCTGTAAGTACACCCTCAAATACACAAATATGAAATTATTATTCTGTAGATTTTTAAATAGATCTGAAGTCTTTTTAAAACTTCATTAGTGTTCCCTGTTTCTCCAGGTAAACAGCTAAGTGGCAACACACCATTCCATCTTTTTACAATTTTTTGTTAATCAGCACAGTTTACTTCAGAATGATGGATGATAGCAGCCACTGGACAGCATGCTATTCCTCACAGCTACAAAGTTTATGCAAAGACGATGATGTATTTCAAGTGACAGTATTCAGGTTCAGCAGAATCACACAAAGGGATCAACTTCTAAACTCTTTCCTATTTTTAGCACATCTTCTTTTTAATCACTTTCTCTTGGGTCCTAGGAGTGTTTTCCGAATAGTTTTGAAATGTTTAGAGTCCATATTTTCATCTGAAGGAAGAATTCTAGGGATTATAAACTTTTAGACTTAAAAAGAACATTACACCTGTCACAGATTTAGGCCTAGCTCTGTGTATTTTATTCTAGATTTGCACAATTTCCAGGAAACCTGGATTTTTTAAAATAAAATAGTTTGGAATATAAAATAAAAATAAATCAGCTCACTAACATGACTTGAATCTTGTGATATTGGGCTCATAAAAATGACAGACTCATTATATATTACACTTTGGTCTCCGAGGGAAAAAAGCCATCACTTTGCTAACATATGACTGACAAGATTAGCAGGCATCATCAGAACCCTAAGTGCATAATTTTAAAGGAATGTAATTCTTTGGAATTTTTTAAAATCAGATGGCTCAATTTTTAGAAAATAATTAGCTCAGTAATTACATCAGTGAAGCACCCATGCTGTAAAGGTGCCTTATAAATAAAAATAATTCTTTGTTAAACATGGGCAGGATACTAGAACTGACTATTGTGTTTGGAAACACTATCCTCAAAATGAGAAAAATTAAATAGTATGAAAACTATGAAATAAAAAAAAAAATCAGCTAACAGCAGAAGTCTAATCTTCATATTTTTTCCACTACTTTAATTAAAAAACCCTAGATATGCACACATACTTTTAATTGTTCATTAAAGGCCTTCCATCAAAGCTTACAAACACACACAATATTCTTTACCTCATCTAAAGCTGAATGTATGCACATTTGACTGAGTCTGTTATGGAAACAGATAAGTAAAAACATACAAATCACACACTTAAAGAATGATTAGCTAGTGACTAGACAAACTGTAAATTCAACTTGGGTATGCCTCTTCTCTGTTCACTCTATTTTGTTTTTCTACCACCTTTCCTTAGCAGAAATAGAAATAATTTCCCATTTGTATAAATCATACAATATCACAACTTTGTCTAAAAAGGTTGTCATTAATATACTAAAAATTAGAAGTATATTAAAATTAGGAGTAAAATTAGAGAAGAATAATGTACCGAAAGAAACTACAAATAAAGTACATTAAAAAGGATAGAAGTAAACTACTAATTATTTTCCGATCTTTTCTTAGACCCATATGTTGTTAACCAATCTACAGATACACCATACAACATGCTATTATTTTTAGTTAACTTAAACTATTAAATGTATTATAAAGTTAAGGCATTAATTGCAGTTTATGAGAATTTATATACATGTAAATTGTTAAATTTCTTATAAAAGTATAACCTTCCTTGATTACTTTTAATTGTTCAGCAATTACTTGCTCAAAGTCTGTTTGAAGTAAAACAAAAGCCAAGTGATAGAACATCAAAATGTGAGCTAAATAAATATTCTCTTAAATTTCTCTTCTTCCTTGTGAGTAACTGCAGGTATACTAGATAATAATGAAGGTGGCCAATTTTAACATTTATACTTTATAGAAATCAGTTGGAATAGAAAAGAATTTGAGGGAACACGGAAAATCCACTGAAGTCTTGTGTTCAGTATAAGGGCCAACAAAACATCTAAACAGGTCTTTGAAAAACTACTACTACATTTATTGTAGATATACTAGACTAAATGTGTCTTAGAGACACTGCTTACAGGGTGAGACTTACAAAGTATGGGCTTAAAATGTTTACTCACTTCATCTTATTAAGCTCATTTGTTACTTAAGTGTTACATGAGACACTAAATAGAAGCTGGGAGAGGCTGCAGAGTCTTACACGGTAAAAGGGCTCCCTAGAGAGGCAGGGAAATCAGTAAGATAGTACAATAACAAGTTGGAAAGATAATAGGGACGGCTAAGTTCTTCAGCATAGGGAAGTTCACTTAATACGTATTCTGACAAGAATCTCCTCAAGAGCCTTATCCTGGAGAAACAGTACCAGAATTAAGCCCTGAGACAGAGCTCCACAATTTACAACTTGCAGGTGTAGGCTGAACAACATGAACTAAGCATCCCACCAACCACTCTCCACTCCTTTCTTCTGAGATTTTGTCGTGTGAATTAATGTACAGGGGAGCAGCTCACGTGAACTGGTCATTTACAGAGGCAATGACCATGAGGGGGAGTTTGGAGATATGCAAAGGAATGGACTCAATGCAAGGATGTGTTTTCCTTCCTCTATCAGTATAAAGTAGCACGGATGGACACATTAGCCATGTTTTAGAGATTTCATGAAGGAGAAACTGGGATTGAATCTAATAGATGCGAAATCGAGGAGGAAGAAAGGGAAATAAAGAAGTCAACAGAAGTCTATCTAAAACAGAAAAGCAAGAAGGGATAGAATTGTGTAGTAAAACATGCTAGAAAAACAGTGATGAGGACACTTTTGAACAGAGAGCACTGCAGAGGACAAAGAGACTAGAAAGGATGGCAGAACAGCTGAATCACAACGCAGAGAGAAAAGGTGTGCAGGTGCTGCTTTAGGAAGCAGCAGGGCAGGCGTTGTCTTTCCCTGTAAACTGGATGCAAGTCAGGCCTCTTAAATTAGAAGATACTAGTGAAAAATAAAGACATTATTTTTATTCAAAATTTTTATTTTGTAACTAGGGACACAGTAACTAAATTGAAACATAAGCCTGTATTTATTAAAAGTATCCTTCATAATCTCATGAAAATACTTTTCCTCCTTACAGCAAAAGATATTATCAAGCCAGGGACTACCCAGATAAACTCATCATTATTTTCACCCCTGGCTGGCACCCTCCATGCTCTAAAGCCCCCAGTTATGATAACTCACATCCTTTCTAAATGAGACCGTTGCTACTGCTCTATGTTCAGATTCTGCTGGTGCATGAACACAGAGACCAAATTATCTGGTTCTCTCTCCCTTGATATTCTGGAATAATCCATTCTCTTCCCTTCTGCAGCTCCTTCCATGCAGCTGGTGGGTTATGTGGATAGCCACGGGTTATGAAATAGCCTGGAATGACAATTCTGTGCCACCTGAACTTTCCATGGCTTGAAGTTCAAACTTCTCCCATAAGACTGTGTTGGCATAGGAATTGTGCAGTCCAAATCTTGCAGATATAGGTGGAGATGAACAAGCAGGGGTAGCTACAGTCAACATCAACTATTCAACCTAGAGCCAAGCTGCATACCCAGCCCAGATCCTTAACACAGCTGAACAGTGACTCCCCTTAAGAGACTAAGAAATATCCCTACAGTGCAAATTCCCTTCCTGTGTTACAGGCCTTACTGCTCTCAGTCATATGACAATTTCTGTATGCAGCCCACCAGCTAATCCTTAAGTAACAGCACCGTTTCCTGAAAACACTGAAAGCCCATGCAATGTAACAGGTTACATCGCAGTCTCAAAATTTTAGCAGACAGATGCTTGTGTATTACCTGGTCTGGCAGATGATTTTATAGAGTTCTTGGTTAAGCTTCAGAATTAGGAGCCTTATAACACACTATGAAGTTTGAACACTGTCCCCTTCTATTACTGTGTTGTACAATACAATTACCTGATCAAGCCTTCAAGCTTAAATCTTCTGGAAATAATCTGGTCATTATTGATCAAATCTTTAAATTGCACTTAGAATACAAGTTCACTAACTAAATCAGTACAAATACAGTAAAATGTATGCTGTCAGTGGAATTTGTCTCCAAACCTCAAACTGCTAATATGCTTGATATGTTCCTATTTTTGCTGGAGCTACTGACAGTGTTTTGATTATCACTATAAAGTGGATGAGAAATTTTAACTCTGTAGTCACAAGAAAAAAAAAATCTATTTTTATGCCTTTAGGAACATTGGTGCTTTACGAAAAACCAACAAGAAGAAAAAGGCTATACCAATTCAGATCAAAAATATTCTTCAGTCCATCTGAGCTGGCCACTGGCAGATACCTAGGAGCATAGGACAGCCAAAGCATACAGTGATAATCCCCAGAATACTTTCACAGCTGGAAACTCTCTTCATATGTAACAGTCCTTCATGAATTTTTTTAATCTGCATTTGTACTGTCACCATTCAGAAGGAATGCGAGCTTTTGGCATCTGCGACATCTTGTGGCAAAGAGTCAACAGTTTAAGTATGCCTACTGCAAAGAGGCATCACTGCATTTGGCTTCTACCAACCACTTGCTAATTTAATTTGATGCTCTTCAACTGTTGTATGAGGTATGTAATGACTATTTCCCATTCACCCTTCATGCTTGTATACATCCCTATCGTATCCTTTTCAGTAGGGTCCCTTCCAAGCCAAAGAATTCCCCTTTACTTAAACAATTCCTTATGCAGAAGCTGTTCTGTACCTGACCATTCTTACTCTTACCTCTCCTAGCTCTACCGCATCCTTCTGGAGAAGAACTACGTATGGACAGCTGTAGATACATATAATGATTCAGTGATGGTTTCTGCTTTGTTGTGTAGTGCTTTCCTAACAACATTAGGAAACACTATTTTTCATTCCAAGAGCAAGAGCCTTGACGCGGCACTTTGCCAGATCTGTTGTATGCTTTATGGCAAATAGCCATTTCTGTTTTGCAGCACAGGCCTGTAATTTGTAATTATCTCCTCAATTTGCGCCATAGATACACCTTAACCTCAGAAACATGTAAAAATCCTCCCTTTTTTCTCTGTCTGCATTGCTAAACGATCCGGTCCAACTCATTAATTCATGTATCAGCTACTTCAACCTTACCTTTCCGGTACAGACAAAGGCTACACTGGCCAACTAAAATCTACTCAAAAGGCATGTGGAATGTAGACATGAAGAATGTCATCTTCTTATCTTCTCTTTTTTCACTCAATTACAATTAACCTGAACTCACTCCAAAAGCTTTGACAGGACAATGAACTACTAGCCTCCAGCCTGGTAACACTGTAGGGCTCATTAACCAAATTTTGTCACAAAGATGTTGCTTTTTCCCAATGCTGTAACTATGTGTACAAGGAACTCCCAGCATAAATCCGTAAAGTCATCTAGTGATCCTAATGATCATATTTCAAATTTTTCCTTAGAACTCATATATGTTGTGATGTCAGTTTGCCTTCTTAGGCCATTAGTTTAATATCAAATGAAACAATATCTGTTGCACTCATCTTTTAGCTTTTATCATACATGCAGTTTGTATGATAACTGGATGATGCCCTGTTTTGGAGCGCTTGACTAATGTTCAGGACAGAGTGTTCTACCATAGTACAAACTGATCAAAATGGCTGCAAATCTAGACTCTCACCAGCTCGCATTGTCTTAGGTAACATATATGTGACATACAATAGACAAAAGAGAAATCCACTTTTTAAATCAAACTACAAAACAAATTTGGTCTTCTAAAATAGATATAAAGTCTTGAACCAAAGATTATTTCTCCCCCTTGTTCACTACGATATTGAAAATGAAAACATAATCCACTAGTTCCTCTGTGGCAAATGTTTCTGTCAAATTTCAGTCATCTGTTAGGCACAAGATAGTCTCATAATTAGCTTAATCAATGGTTAAAAATATTAAATATTGTACTGGCCAACACTGCGAAGAGATTTTGCAATTTACGTTTTATCTCTTATGACCATGTGGTGTTACAAACAAGGACTCCCCATACTTACTCTTTTCCTGTGCAGAAATAGAGGGCAATGAATACAATTCATTCTGTATTGAATAAACGGGAGAGTTGGGTAGAAAGGTGTAGCCAGCTCCAATTTACTATAATAAAAAAAAATTAGTTGGGCACTCCTCAGTGCTTTTTTCTTTTGTTAGGACATTTTGATCTTCACCATTAGCTACCTACACTCCAACAGCTGAGATTCTGCTTTTAAAACCTGTTATTACTTTCATGGAAAAAAAAAATACTATGTCTTTTTTCACAAGAATAAGTTGAAACCATCAGCATGTTTTGTGCTAGAGATTAAATTCAAGAGCAAAGAAAGCATTTTTAAAAAACACCATTCATAAAAGGTACCATTTAAAAAATACAACTTTTTTGCTATTTTTAAGATGAAGTACGTAATTCTGTTCAGCAAATAATGATTATGTCTTCTTCAGCTATGAAGACAAACTTCAGTTCTCTTTTTCTTTTCTGAGGTCTGACCTATGAAATTTGTATCAACGTTCAATCTGAAAGAGAGGGCTTAATCCAGCGCGGTAACTATTGTAGCAATCTTATCTTTGCAGTGTTAGCAGTGGGGCAAATTAACAGCAATAATTCCTTTTATATCTAATTATTTTGTATTTTAAGGGTATCACCCAGCAACACATAATGATTATCCTTGTTACATTTCTTTTGCAAAACATACAGTCATGGTTCGTGATGAAAGTGCTCACTGCAAACTATTAGTACTTTTTCTGTTTTTATACTTTTTCTCTATATTCAGATTTGGATAGGATATCCTCTTAAAATATACTGTAACAGATCTTGAATGGTTTAACAGACTTATATGTAGGCATTCATAAATATACAAAGTATTTAAGTTGTTATAAATGCATATTTGTTTTGATTCTGAATTGATAGACATGCCCACTGCAAACAAAATTAGTAGTCTAAGAAACACAAGCGAGAGTGGAGTTATACGCAATCTACCATGCTGCAAGTGCCTTGTTGCCAAAAATAACTGACAACTCTGTTTTAATCTTCAATTCAGTTATCATCTCAAAATTTTATAAACAGAAGAAAGCATCAAAGCACTGGACATACCTGGATGCACAGACATACTAAATTATAAAGCTGTCAACAACAAAACTGGGTTTTGATGCAAAGAAAAACAAAACAAGGCTCCAACATTTGCTGAGTGTTATGGTGCATTTACATTAAGCTGCTTGTTAGAGATGAAGAGGTGACCATCAAAGCAAATTTTATTGTATTGTAGTTGCATTCTGGTTATTGAAGGGAAGATTATGTCTGAAAGAAAACTGTCATCATATTCCTTATAGGAAATTTTTTCAAAATTTTTTTGAAAAATTTTTGGAAAATTTTCTTCATTTTATCTCTGTACTCATTCATTTATCATATTATAACACATATTTATTTGGGTTTGTTATTTATCTGTCTCTGTCTTGCATTCCTAAATGGTGTGCAAGTTTTGTCCAGGAAAGAGACAATGATTCAACTATATTTTGCAGTCAGCTAATTTATTTTCATGGTAGGTTAAATGCAGGGCAGCTCAGCTAAAGTGTTTCCTTTACTTTAAGAAAAAGTCTCATAGAAATCTAATTAGATTTCTACAGTTGTGTTACATTTGGGAGCCAAGCAGTTTTTAGACAAAACAGGCTCTTGCAGCTGAGGCTGTCATTTAGGTCAAGGCGGTACTCTTTATTCCTGAAATTCAGAGATTTTACAGTTGTCTGTTATACAATGTGAAGTAGTTAGTTTTGAATATAAAATTTTAATTTTGGAATCTTAGATCTTTTGACCTACTTTTACTGTTAATTTAATGTAATACATTTTTAGTCATACTTTTGTATAATGATACTTTTGCACATTGTAATTAAATTTTGAATTTTCTGAGCCACATTTCTTGAGAGACAAATTATAATCCAATATTAACATTCCTATATAAATGTAAACAATGAAATCCATTTTTAAGTATCTATGTGACTAGCTAATTCAGACACATTTTATGCTGTTTCTGCAGCTCCTCCTAAAATTTGAAGGGTAATCCAATTGTAAATGTGTTCACAAAAGGATATCAATGCCTCAGTTTCAGAACCCAACTTTGAAAACATTGACTTACACTGCCAATTCTTTCTTTTTAAAATTTCCCTCACAACAAAAGAATTGATTCACGATAAACAGATTTTTTTTTAAATCAAATTACAATCTTTAAAAATGCAAAACAAATAGTGCATCCAATTAATTAATAGTTAAGGAAGACAGCTGTCCATTCCTGTCATACTAAGGTTTTTAGTTACCAATGTGCACAATGACTCTTAGCTTGCTTTCAAACTTTTTTGGACAGCAGCTCATCAACTGTTAGTCTCCTATTTTGTAAAACAGAACCTTTAAATGGTCATGACTTTACAGGACATTTTCAGGTGATGAAAATAGCTTTTCCATCATTCTATCTGAAATCTACTGATTTCATGATGTTCCTCCTTTCAGTAGCACATTACAGAACAATTTGGGATGATGAAAACTGTTCTGTCATTCTAATTTACTTATTACACAAGGCTCCTCATTTCAGCAGCTCACCATCTTGATGAATCACCCAAATTTTGAACGTAAATAACAATGAATTGTCCTTTTGAGATTAACGAAGCTTTTTAAATATAATTTGAAATGAACTCTGAAAAACAGTCTACATAATCCAGAAAGTGTCAGCACTTCGAAGTATTATAGTAACTGATGCTCTGCATTCTAATGGTATTGCTTTACATTTATGAATAGGAATAAAGGTGTCCATCAAAGGAGCTGATGAAATATTTGTGCTGTATTTTTATTTGTATATTTTATTTATATAATTATTAAACCTTGAGAAATTCTCGTCTCACCCAGCAGGAAAACACAGAATATATCAGTTTACTTACAAACAAAGATTTCTTGAATATTGTATTAAAAAAGTTTAAGAAGTTATGTGCTGTTAAAACATTTACAAGGCATTTTAAATCAATTTCTTTGAAGGGTTCATTGTATGCCATCAGCAAAATGCTAATTACATAAAAAGGAATGGATGTATGGTCTGGATTGTTTTTCCTTGGGTAGCTAACTTCTATTCCTCCTAACCGCTTCTGGAGCAAAAGTAAGCCATGATTCAGCAGAAAATATATCCCTGAGATGATCCTTATCATGATTATAGCACTTTGTTAGTGACTGTTTATTTTACAGTTTTTAACGTGTAAAACAAATTTGCATATTGATCTAGACACAAGGAAATCAAAGATTCTTTGTAAATGTTTGCAGTTGTCAGGTTCTAAAAGCAATCTAATCATAACATAGATGATACAAAAAGCTTCAACTTTGAAGTGCTTAAAACCTGTAATATCTGTAAAACAACATTGATAACTGGGAATTTTTAATTTCTACATCTTGTCCTTTAAAAATCCATTTCTATATGAACCTAAAAGTCCAACTGTTTTGGAGCAAAATGGAAAATGTGAGTTTACTGCTTTTGCTGATATTTTTTAAGATGTTTTTTCTCTAAATCTGTGTCGATTTGGAATAAACACCTGGATTTATATTTCACGCTGAAAGTGATCAATCCATTCTTTTCCAAAGCATGACCATATTACCACTCTTTGGGTCTTTCCAAATGAATTGAGATATGGTAAGCATAGAGCGTTTGTAGTGGAATTGTTTTTTCTTTGTAAAAGATTTTAAGCTTCTTTAAGAAAATCAAGTAAATAATTGAAGGGGTTTGGGATTTTTTTCACTCTAACTAATAAAATCAGGAGACTGTGGTGAGATCTAGCGGCAAGTAGTTTGATGTCCTCAGCGGGACACCAAAAGTCAGAAGTAGTGCTGTAAATTCAGTGTGGGGCTTCGACACTGTGCTAAGTGTGGCCTGAATCTCTGGGACTTCCCTTTGATGCAAGTGCAGTATATTAACTGGAAAAGCATTCACTTTTATTTGTCTGTACTGTCTGCGACAGCAATATCGCCTCATTTAGGCTAGTTCAACATGAAAATGCACAGAGAAGCAATCTGTTACAAATTAGCACAGCTCCCCTTTCATTTTACTAGCTAGTAATTGGAAGGGGGTTACAAAAGTGTAATTTATCAGATTATATGTGTTTATCTTTTTGTAGGGACAGCGTGCCTTTGGTGAATTTTCCTACGCACCCTGAGGGAATAATCTTTCCTTGATGTCCATTAGATCTGAAAGAAAACAATGACGCCTGTGAAATACAGGAGTATAATTTGTTGGGTTTGAGAAGGAACAGTTTCCCAGACATCTAAAATGGTATTAATGACTTTATTAGAACCTTACCGTTCCTTGGAAATGCTTTTGCTCTCTCGTTTCCAAATGGTCTTGAAGTCACTGCAGAATTCGTACCACACCGTGAAAACATAGTTTGGTGTGATCTCCTTCTCGCCAGGCTTTGGCTTTATCCCAAAGTATCCCACTGTTTCTTCAAAGCTACGAGGGAGGGGAAAAAAAACCTGTCAACACGTAAGCCCAGTGGGGAGGCAGTTTCTCTAAAGGTTGGTTCCTGATTCAGCAGTCAAGGCCAGTAATTACCATAACTTCCCCTTAGCCTTGGAAATCATAGCAGCAATTTATGCTGAGGATAACTAACCTTCCAACACCTACCTCAATCCCAGGAGGATAACTTACAGATGCATGAGCCATCCTAGAGATATGTCACATGGGCAAATCATGGGCATTCAAAAATAAATCAGCAAAACGCCTTCCACAAGTGTCAATAAGCAGAGCATTAATCTCATGAAAATACACTGCCAATATTTTAAGGCTTTTTTATTTTATAATGTGGCTACTGAATTGCTATACAGCTGGATATTTTCAAAGTAGTATTTTATTACAGGCGATACTTCCAACAGCATTTTAACTCATTGTGCTTTTTTAACCTTTATGATATTACTTTGTATAGATAACACGGAATGATTCACATGACTATATACATGGAAACTTATCTAAACAAAGCCAAAGAAAAGTATATTCACTTTTGTAAAGCTTGAATCACTTTTCTCTGCAAAGTATATGTAACAATCCTGAAAGACTTGGTGATTCTTATTAAAAATAATGCTATAATTTAAAAGGAAAGGTAACAACATATTTCAAAATCAGTATTTTTTCTTGCAGTATTGATTTTATTTAAGCAAAAGAAAGCTATATTCTTCTTTACAGTTGCCAATAGATCCTAATTCTAGAACACGGGAAGTGTAAATCTTGAAAATAAAATAAATAAGAGGTATTTAAAGACTTGGAAGGAGTTCCCAACTATTCAACTGATGTTGTTTGGGCAACAGACGCAGCTTCAGCAAATACTTCTTAACTTCTGCTTGCATTTGCATAGTCCGCATTGCATGTTTTCATATGGAATTGCCAAGGTTAGGGTCAAGGTTTTTTGTCTTAGTTTGAGACTCAAGCTTTTAGCTAGGCTTGAAGAATACAAAGTAACCATCAAAAAATACAGAAGTTACTCCCCAAAAATAAAGGATTATGTACTCCATCTGCTTCACAAAGTAAAGAAGCTTGGAATTTAGCCACACAAGCCAATATGCTCTGATTTTTTTGATACTTTAAAGATGGATATAGCTTCTAGGACATGCTGAAGAATATCATGTATTTCTCAAGGTGAGATATTAATATATCAGTTTTTTAAATCCTCATATATGATAACCATAACCTTTTAAATTGATTATATAGGTTTTGTATGAAATGTGTAACTATATTTCAAGTTAATTGGTGATCCATGGTAAAGGAATCACAATGAAATAACTATGAATAAGCCCATAACATTAATAGTTGAAGGGTCCTGTAGTGATACTGCAAAGAGAAAACAAATAAATAAAGAAAAAGCTAACACAGCTTTAAATACCGATGTAAACTATTCTGGGATATCAAACCCTAAAAATACTAAAACACCTGAGTCATAACCAAGTGGTTAAAACAGTTTATGTCTACTGGGCAATGTCATTTCCATCACATTCACTTGGGCTTTTTATACCCCTTGACTAGGATAGCCGAGTCAGGAACAGCAAAACCAGAAACTCTCTTCTCACGTTTGCTTCATGTAACAGCAGCTCCAGTAACATTGCGCTCTCTTCTTCCTAACGGAACCCTTCTCCATCCCAGCTGTAGCTGATACAGCTGCGTCTGCATGCTCCAGGCTTCTGGAGTCCTGCACTTGCTCTCTCACTCTTGCCTTCATCCTGACACTTACTCCTCATCCCCTCTTCATATTTCATCTTCAGCCTTTCCCCCAGTAGCACTGTTCTACTTTCACCCAGCCTAGTCGAGCTTCTCGGGCTGCTTTCTGACTTTCACAAGTAACAGGTCTTTTTAGCAGTAATTTGAAATACTGAATGTTCAGTTAGCAGTGGAAAAACCAAGACTCCATATCAGAAAACTAATTCCTTCAGTCAGCTGCAAAGTAAGTGTACCTCCGTACCCTGGAGAGTCTACTCTGCTCCAGAAAGGCTACAAAGCAGGTATAATAGGAAAGAGCCTGTCCCACAGAAGGTAGGCTTGTAGCTAGGTAGAAAGGAAACCAGCCAGCCAGCCACTCTTGACAAATGAAATTAAGAGGTAAAGCCCCAGCTGGTGTCAGCCATTGGTTCAGCCAATTTAGGCACCTTTTGCAAGCAAATGGAAACAGGTCAAATAAGACTTGAACTGTATTTGGGAGGTGCCTATCTCTCTTCTCCTGACTGTCTAGGAAGACTAACCTAGGTGTCTCAGTTAGGTGGAGTGACTCTGGGCTCAGAAAAGTAACATACAAATCCAAATTACCACAGATCTGCTTTTAGTGACCATGAAGAAAAAATATTGATAAGTTAAAAATCAATTTACTCCAGTAGATTTATAGCAGTTCCATAGCTAACACAAACAAGGTTAAAGGCAGATCCTTCACACTCAAAATTATACTTTGATGAACAAAATTTATTAAAAATACTAACATATTAAATATTTTACTATCTGTAAATCAATTAATCTCACTTCTCCCCCTGTTTTGCCTCCTTTGGCCTAAGTAAGGCACAGATATACAGGCAACAAAAACATTAAGATTTCATTGGTGTCTTAGTACACTGCATTCCATAGCCTAAGTGCTGAAAATGTTCAGTGACGATGAAACACGTTTTTACTACCTTAAGCAGTTAATCAGTTATTACAATATTCTGTAAAACTGATTCAATTGAATGTTAACAGTAATAAAGGCCTCAAACACAGTACACTCGCTAAAAACTCAACTGAACTTTTTCCTGGAAGACTACATAAGAAATTTTCAGAAAACATATTACTTCTTTGAAGTATAGATCCTTTTTCCTATTTAATGTAATTCCTAAGATCAATAACACATTTGACCAAAATAAAGTGTTAGAAAACACTAGCAAAAACCTTACCATTTTTGTGCATTTTCCAAACTGCTCTCTTCTTTTTTACGTTCTTCTTTAGCTGCCAATGAAAAACATTTCAGAGATATAAATCACTGCCTCACTGTTTTAGAGATCCCACAGCTTAAACATCTCTTCCATTCAAAATTAGATAGATTGTATACTGAATATAATAAAAGTGACAAACATTTACTAATTTTCGATTTTTATTTATTTCTCATACCTAAATGAATGCTTCTAATGTACCAATAAAATGTATTGGATTTGAAATGTCATTTAAAATCCATACTATAATACACAGTGGTAGTCATTAATCTGAGTAAAAAGCAAATAATTCAACAACTTTCACATTTAAAAAAAGAACATTAAGTTGTGTATGTTTCTTTATTGTTGTAGACCAGAACTTACAAACCTAAACCTGTTTTTGCAGCGCAAATAATTGGAAGTCCAATTGGAACTGAACAGGTACCAAACATAGTTAACACCAACTGTTCCATATAGCTATCACATTTTGCTCAGGAAGTTGGAAAGTGAAAACACATGTACTAAGTTTTAAATGTATGGTATGTACATGATTTTTTTGAAAAAGCAGCCAAGAGTTTGAAATATGGTTAGTGAATCTGAGCCCCTCTGTTACAGAATGCTCACACGAACTACTTAAAAGGATTTGATTTTCAAAGGATGGGCATTCTCTACTTTTGAAAATGTTTCCTAAGCTGAATATTTAAGCAAAAGCACTAGTTCTTTTCACAAAGTGTCGATCAATTCTTCTTAATACAGTGGAGCAACTTTAGCTGTGGCAGAATGCCACATATGTAAAACAATACTAATGTGGAAAAGTTTCTCCTATTCCACATCAGAATAATCCTGTGAGTGCAAATGTTAATATAAACAGAATTCAGACACTTCTTTATACAGAGATAAAGAACTGTATCTTTTTGCTGCTCAGTCTATGGGAGTGCACTGAGTGGTCGAAATACAGTTGCAAACATGAGTTCGCAGACAAGGCCACTGAGAAATTAATCCTGAATGATTCCATTTCATTATAAGGCTACCGACACAGAGGTTTGTATGAAGACTGTTAAAATAATTTAAAAAGTGGATTACTTCAGAACATTTGCTGTTAACAAAACAAATTAATTCAATTCTTGGTGGCAAGCCAGCTGCAATTGAAATAGATAGGGCAGCTCTGATTTACTGCATTGCTCTCTGCCTCCTGAGAAATTCAGCTCAAGTTGAACTACTATATTTAACTCATTATTTCCACAGTTCTTTCATTTCATATCATTAAAAGCAGAAAACATAGGGTGGAATTCTGATGGTTCACCATGATACAAAATTAACTACATACAGAAAACCAAAGATGGTTAAAAGCCAAACTGTCTATAAAATTGTACACTTCATGATTACATTAATAGTTTCTTTCTGGTTGTTAAGGAGATGAAAAATTGTTAAAGCAAATTTCCCAACATAGCTACATTCACAACTACAACAGAAATTGAATATCCTCAGGTCCATGCACATGAAATAGAATGCAGTAACTAACAAGGACAACGCGCTTAGACATTTGTATTTAGGTGGGAAGGCCTGACTTCCTGTTTTTTAATCTTGTAAGAACAGAATAAGGGAAGATAAAGGAAAGAAATAAATTTTTATTTGTTACAGAAAGTAGAAAAAAGATTTGAATTCTAGGAAGGAACACACAAAATTTACATTAACAGGACAGTGTGTATGTTTGTGTACCAATATAAGGGAAAAGAGGAAGGAGGAAAATAACTGTATTATACAATGAATAGTATTTTCTGCATTTTTAACTATAAGCATGTCTACCAAGGAACTACTTAAAAACATTTATTTGAAATTCAGATATTGAGACTTGTTAAGAAAACAAATGAACAACTCTATGCAACAAATTCTAACTAAATAGGAGTTACAAATACTACATAATGTGTAAGACAAGAAACCAGAGCAATTCTCTAATCTTCCATACAATTTCTAAGTAATCTTCCACTTAGAATTTGTAATATCCTGCTCTTTTCCTCCCATTCCACACCCTGCAATACCTAACACTATCAACACTGTCAGCAAAGGTTTCCATGAAACATTGTATTTTACTGAATAGAGTCCTCAAAGCCCCACAGTCAAGATATCAGTCCTTGTCTTAATCCATGGAATTACTGAAGACAATTAAAATTAATTAAATAAATGGAAAAACTCCTTTCTTTTTATTTCTCTGGCTATACCACATTTGCTCGCATAGAATTTCCTTCTTGCTGAAGTGGGATCATGTAATTCTTCCATCCTCAGACCACAAGCTTGATTTCAGTTTCCTAAGTTTCGTTAAGACTGCAGTAACAGCCATCTCATATTGGCACAACGATTCATCCAGCCTAGCAGCCCGCCTCTGGCAGACACTGAAGCGGGTGCTCAGTCAGCGTTAAGAACCAGGACAGGCACACACGATCCTTCCCCTGAGTGTTCTCTCTGCCTCTGAGGTTCTGCAGTTCATACGAACTGCCTCCTGCAGTGGACGTCATTTCAATGTAATTCTCAATGGATCCTCTCCCAAGAACTTGCTCATTCTCTGCTTAAGATTTTCTAAGCTTTTTCGCTTCCACAAACTGCTATGGCAAGTATTCTATAGCCTAATTACATGTAGCACATTTTGTTTGTTTTGAAATGGACTCCTGATGTCACTCTCTATTTCTTATATCGGGGAGAAGCATGACTGCAGCGAACACTGAAATAAAGTGACTATTGGCATTAGCTTTTTTGATTAGGATGCTTCTGAAGATAATTTCCTTGCTGTCTGCAATTATTGAGCATTGATTTGGTTTGCAAATAAGTTTTGGTGCTTGCAAACTAGTTTTCATTAGGAAGAAATTAAACAGAAATCTCCACAGCAAAGGCACTCCCATACTTTAAAGGGGCAAAAGGACCAAAATAATGCTTGAGCCTTCAGACAGCTTTAAAACATGAGGTGGAGATGTTCATCTCAGATTAAATCTAACTCAGAGCTTAAACCTCTGCTGTAAACACACTGGCCTCAGCCTCTCCTGCTTCAGTCTGCTGATCCAATACTACTGCACCAAGTTATTCCATAATGTAGCTGTAGATGTTCTACATTACATGTATACAGATTACACAGAGATCCTTAAAAATTAATTCCCATAAGATGCATTTGGTATGGAGACACCCTTCTGTCTTGCCTTGGAGTCATTAGGCTTCACAAGCTTTGAAAATGACAGGGAACTGTCAAATATAAAGTTTGCTGTCTGATCTCACTTCTAGATGCAAGTTCTTAGTATGCTCTACTGTTTGGATTTGGTTAAGTCCATATCCTGAATACAAAGTATCAGATCCTGTCCTCTGACAAGTAGACAATCTCAATCAATATGTCTTCTTTGAATATAGTTATGAAATCCAGGATTAACTAAGAATTTCCATGTCTTTCTACAGACAAGAGCTTTGAAAGGAAAACAGGTATTTACAAAATATGGAGTTTTAATTTGCTGTAAGAACAGCCTTTTGTAATACAGACAGGTATAGACTCTGAAGACCAGCCACTACTCTTACTCGTCTTGCTATGTGTATCTAGCTCAAAGAATAAGAGAATAAACGTACTATAAGCTTATGAATTTGCCTTATGAACCTGAGATATTTCTGATGACTTCCTTTTACTGAAATGCAGAAGAAAGCATTTGAAGAGTCGTGATGCTGTAACAGTTCTAAGAGTGAAACAGTACTAGAGTGAAATGGTAAAAAGAAACCCAAAACAAAACCCAACTTATTTCTTCTACATATTCTACTTTCTGAGGATGGAACAGCATACCAAAAACTATTCAGAGAATGCAAAACTACCAGAAAATCTTTCTTTTAAATGGGCATCGAATATATGCATAGTAGCTTCCAGCTACAGCAGAACCAAGACCTCTTCATACATCAGGCTGCTATGGAATAGTTCCCCAAAGATCAAAGGAAAGAAAATATTGGATATTGGCACAGACTGAAAGAGAAGGCCAATAACTGACAGAGGCAAGCACAGAATGATGAAACTACTTGCTCTAAGAGGGGAGGACAAAGAAAAAAAGTGGGTAGGGACAGCTGCACAAAAATCTCACAGTTACTTCTGTAACTACCTCTAGAGAAAATTTTTAACACTGACTGAGTCTGACTGGATAAATTTTCTGGTATTTCCCTCTGACCTCAAATATATGAATGCATGTAAGAAGGATAATTCATACAAGCCCACTGATCTAGTTGTACCCGTTACAGAATTTTTATTTTTCAGTATCTTAGTATTTTCAGAATTGAAAGATCTGATGCACAAATTTTTATAACTTTCCTAAGAATTCTGGAGCAATGACAATCTTCAAAATTAAAACAACACTCAGATAACTAGCAGTTAGGATGGAGACATCAGAACTCTTACTTTTATATTCCAAGACTGAGTTCACGTGGTTCAAAAACGAACTTTTAGAGACTGGTAAATTATAGGTTATTCTGTGGGGGAAAAAACCCACTCTAAAACAAGGTATTTGATTTTTTTTACCCCAAGGAAGGAAATGGGTCTTTTCTGACTCGTGTCTTCCAACTAACCAGAGTTAAGATTAAGACAGAATCTAGGAAAAGACATAGACAAAAAAAGCCCAAAAAACAACCCAAAAACTGAACAACAAAACCAACAAACCAACCAAAAAACTCCAAACAAAACAAAACGTGCAAAACCAAAACAAAACGCCTAATGACAGTTCCTCTTTGAACTGTATAGAGCCTGGACAGACACTGTTAAAACAGGGATGAAAAGTTATTACCACATTTTCTAGGCTCACAAGAAGTCACCTTCCTTACTAATCAAAACTAAAACCTCTCAAGCAGTCATGCTGAAAGTTAGTCAAAAGATGAAACCCGTCCTAGAAATACACTAGCTCCTTAATCAAGGGGTGAGGAAGAGAAGTATATTCCCAGAGAGATTTGGATGGCTTATCTTTTTCCAAAGTGCCATATGTCACATCCTATGACATTACCAAGTAAGAACAAGCAACAATAGAACTTATTATCTTGGACGTTTTAAAGCATGAAGACACACTACCATTTGATAACAGAGATCCAAATCTCTTAGAATTTATCCGCTGCTGACATACTTAGGTATCAGAAACTGAACTTGGAAGACTCTGTGGCTAAATGTATACTATATATATCTCCACCCTCAAGTACAATTGTCACACAAGGGAAATGTTTTAATAACCCTGTTAAATCAGGGACTACGCAGAATGGAAGAAAAAGCTCAAAAATGGCTTTCTAGATGGGTAAAAAAAACTAGATAGGATCATGAAAAGCCATATAACTGTTCTCTGGTCTTATACAAAATTCCGGACATGTTTAAATTCCTAGACACTATAGTAGTACAAAGAATAGCAGAATCAACAGCAGGATGAATTTAGCCTTCTTTGGTCTTGGTTTCAATAGATCTGTTACCAGTGAAACTTTCTGAATAGACTTAATTTTTAAGAAATCCTTTACCCAAGATTTACTGGACTACAAGTAATAATATGGAAAACAAAATTTTCACAGGACTGCACTTGCTAGCAAATGGCAGTTCTTTGTGCTTGAAAGAACTATCATGAGCAATCTAATGAAAGTGTGCTTTCCTAAGGATTGTTGTTTTAGAGTCACGGTGGGCTGACCCCAGCCAGTAGCTGTGCACCACACAGCCACTTCCCCCGCAGTGGGATGGGGGAGAGAACAGGAAAAGCAAAAGCGAGAGAAACTTACGGGTCAAGAAAAAGACAGTTCAATAAGTGAAGAAAAGGGGAGGAAAAAAACGAGTGACGCAAGGGCAGTCACTCACCATTTCCCTCAAACAGACTGGTGCCCAGCCATTTTTGGAGCCATGACTGCCTCTCTCAAAATCCTTTCCCCTCCTTTTTTATTGCTGAGCATGACATTACTTGCATGGAATATCCTTTTGGTCAGTGTGAGTCAGCTGTCCATGTTGTGTCCTCTGCCAGCTCTCACCCACCTCTGCCCTGCTTGCTGGGGGGACAGAGTGAGAAAAAGACAAAGCCTTGACAATGGGCAAGTGCTGCTTATTAATAGCTAAAACAATCCTGTGTTACAAACATTGCTTTAGCCACAAACCCAGAACACATCCCCATATCGGCTGCTATGAGGAATATTAACTCCATCCCAGCCAGATCCAGTACAACAGCACATAGACATATAGAAAAATCGTTGTAGACGAATCCTAACATTTAGATCAATTCTATCATTTGGACTGTTTTTATGCATAAAAATCAAGTCTACAGTTATTTTTTCACAACAGCCAAGGTGTCCAGCCATTTGATTTATCACGTTAAACAATCCGTAGTTTTCAATGCAGTATGAGGTTTCATTGTTTAGCTGATGATAGCAAAGCCAACTGCATGCGGCTAACAATTCATACAAAGTGTTCCTAAGTATCATCAACTTACATTTAATCTTTTCAACTTACATTTAATCTTTTTATTATTAGTGTTATCTTACTGTCCAGAAAAAGATAGGGCCCAGCATAAAAAGGCCATGGATAGGATACATTGCAAATGTTACCCATGAACAGTTTGGATACTGTAACACATAAAAAAATATTTCACTACCTGACACTGCCAGAATCTGCTTTCCTGAAATGCAAATCTTAAAGGAGTGGAAATCAAATTAATAGAGTCTTTTAAACAAACTGACAAATGTCAAGTGCAAATAAACAAATATTCAAGAAATACACATATGAATGTAAGAGAATATAAAATCAGGAAATGGATCATCTCTATTTTCTTTTTTTTTTTTTTTAATTATCAAACTGGAATATATCGTATTTTGAAAATGTGGCTTGACTAACAAGAATAACTATGGTACTGAGTATGGAAATTGGGGGTTTGGAATTGTTAAAGACATCGAAGTTCAATTGCTAATTTAGTAGCACATGCTACTGGGCTGACATTTTACATGCAGTCATTCAAGACTGAATCCAATTTTAGAACTGTTTTACTGCTTGAAAACATCCTATAATAAAGCATATAGCAATAGAGGACACAAGTTCTCAGAAATTAGGTGCTCACAGTGAAAATGAATTTTGTATTTTCAGATATTTATATTTTTCATTCTATTAATTGAATAGGCTTTCTTAATATCGTAAAAGTTTTTAGCAAATTATAAATTTTCAGAAATTCTAGAGGAGGTGTGTATCCTGTTCTAGGAAGAGGTATACTCAAGAAAAATCTATCTACAGCTGTACATAACACCTGAATTTTCTGCTATTCCTACATTATTATATTGATTTACTTTTAATATAACTCTGTATTTTGAGAAATATCATTACTTTTACTTAGTCATACAGAAAAGAATTCTTATTACTTAAGAATTCACTTCATACATAAACATAGCAAACAGGAGAGAATATAAACAGTGTAAACCATTTTCCATTTTATTTTCTTTTTTATTGTATTGTATTCTATTTCACATCACTCTCATGCAGGACCTTTGTCGTCTTATAAAAACTTTGTATTTCAGAAATAATAAAAAAACTTGTGTACTATGTACAGATTCCTAGCAACTAATTTTTCTGATATGTATTGCTTGATTAGCTTTCTCCAGCTAGTTACTAACTTCTAATTGGTAGGCTTTACGAACTCATGGAATTCAACAGTCTGGAAATTAGGTGTCAATATTTCATAGTATGTCTAATATAGTTTTCTAATTCCAGTACATTAGAATGCAAAAAATCCCCCAAACAAATGGTCCCACACCAATCAAGAGATCATTCTCCTATGGTATCATTTAAGCAAGAAGGTCTGGGAGCAATGGAATCAATGAAACTTCGCCTACTGTGGATCTGTATTTTAGAGTTAGTTCCCAGATGGATTCATTAATGTTTAATTAAGGGTTGAGTCCATGATACAGTCTTTCTCTCCCTGGAAGGCTAACAGGGTCACTCCTGTCTACTTAGCCACATATTTTTATTGAGATTTTAGGAGCTTAATATCTTAGGATCTCTAACTCTGTCACATTTGGTCAAAATTGGCCAAGGCAATAAAAATTATTGGCAGGGGAACAATCACCATGCAGTGTGATCACATAAGCCTTGTTTCCTTTACCTTTTCTCTAATTTAGAAAATGTCACATTTTTAACATGGGATTTGGCTATGCAATTTTTTTTTTAGATGGTTTAAATACTGGTAAAGACATCTTAAATCCTTTCAAAACAATCTTCAGAACACTTGCTGCCATGAGGTCTTAATCACAGTTCCCTGAAACAGTCTTTACAAGTTTATTTTCCTTTGCAGTGGTACAAAAATTGTTTTTAACTAAGAAACCCACATCTAATGATGAAAATGTACAAATGTTTCTATCATACAAAGAGTCTCTGTGCAGTCTTGGAAAGCTGCTTAATAAACAAGTTTCCCCACAAGTAACCAGGAATATTAGTTACCAACCTGTATTTTAGGTCAGGGGCAAAGACTAATTAATTAACGTTTACCATTCAGAAATTGCTAAACATTATAAATGATTCAGTATTTTTAATGTTACCAAACCATAACAAATTGTACACATTAGTACACGCACACAAAGGCACACAACACCAGCAGAACACACTCCAGCAACACAGTCAAGAAAGTGTTTATTATTATAGGTAATGAAAAACCTAGGAAATTATGTTTTCTTTTAAAAGTGATAATGCTGTCTATAAATGTGCTAGAGAAAGATCATTTTACCAGAACATTAGAACTAACTATGAATAAAAAAATTTTTTATATTTGTTTTCATAAAGTCCTATATTTCTTAAAATCTATGTTCTCGGTATGATGCTTCTATTGCATTCTGTGAGAGAAAAGTAAAGCTATTTTTTCAGTTAGCTTCTACACAAAAAGGTAACTGTTTCATTAAATTTAGGACTAACATACGTCTTATTTTCCTATGTTCTGGAGTTATTAATTACAAAGCAAGAATTAGCATTACATTTTTCAATTAATTCCATTTAAATTATTTGAAACTGTATTCTGTTAAAATACAATCAAGGTATGAATCTCTCATTCTCCCACATTTGTGGTTCCAGAGAACAAATATTTTTTTGAAGCCTACAAGTACTTAAACACTATAGAAATACATTCTAAATCGAATTTCTTTTTAATAAACTCTTATAATGTTATGGTCTAATTCCAAGATTAATGTTTGAGATGACTAAATGTATCTAAACAGTTTATGGAACTGAAAAATTAGTTCTAATCCTTTCAAACAGAACAAGGTTAAATCCAATCTGTTCTGTGTTTGGGAAAACTAACTATCCAGATTATCTGTAACTACAATCTCCTCTTGTAAGCAGAAGTAAAAACTGTAGGGATCAGCACATTTTTATACCAAGGACAATACTTCTAAATAGTTGAATGACTATTAAAATGAATGAGAAGCAGGAGGTCCTCTCAAAAACATAAGAAGGGTATGCAAAAAACAGTTAATTCAATGGGGAACCAACAGCTCATGTGGTGGATAAAGAATTAATAATTACACTAATATAACTAAATTATTTTCAGAGAAGCTTATGAAATTTGTGGCCTGAAAGCTTTTAGGAGAGAAAAGCCATAGCATTGCCTCCTCCTGTGGAATGATAACAATGATTTATGAAGCCAAAGTAATTTCTGCTGATTGAGCTCAGTCAAGATTGGTTTCACATGATCAGCTAAAGTATAGCAGTGCGTGATGTGTAGTGGCCCCACATGTTTGAACACACTAGGACATGCTCTTCTAGGTGATCCAAAGGATGGGGGTGGGGGGTTAAAAGCTGCTGCTTTATTGTCCATACATTTTCCCTCATTAGGATAAACTCCTCCTGCAAAGCAAGCCACTTCTGGTGGTCGGGAGCAAAGTCTCATTGTAAATGCACAGCAGGATAGTGGCAAAGCTGAGATTAATTCTCCATAGATTTATATAGACCTTTCTCACTGTTGATTGCTTGTACTGTTTCAAAGGTGTGCATGTTGCCTTTTTTTATTGCTGGTTACTGACTTTATTCCTGCATATGGTGGTTGGCGCCGTGACACAAAGTGAACATTTTATACTAGAATTAAAGTGGATATTTGACAGTTTCTGTCAGAAAGTTCAGAGCACAGAATTTGTGAGACAAGATTTATTGCATATTTTATATGGGACACATCTGTTTCTTTGCTACATTTTTGTTTAAATAAAAAAAGCAATGAAGGTTCTATAAGAAACAAAGACTGTCAATAAAAAGCATGAATAGAAAAACTACATTACTGAGAAGGAATTTAATCATTCTGACCTTCTAAAAATGTGCTTGGATGTATGACAGTCACCTTCCCCTTTTTATTCAGCTGTGTAGACAGGATGGGGGAGGAGAATTTCAAGCCTAAACTGATTCTCAAATACACAGCTACCCATATTTAAGGGTAAATCTAACCAAAATGAAAATCAAATTAAATCTAAATATTGATATCAGATATTCACATTTAAAAGTAAGGTGAAGTATTAAGGTAGATTTTGCCTATATTTTTTTTAACATCTATAACTGCATTTTAGTGATGTGAAATGTGCCAGATGAAGACTCTCTATTTTGAAATTTTCTTATAAACCTACATATCAGGTATAGCAAGGTATACAGCAAATTTCTCCGCATATATCTATTAACACCACTGAACCTGCTAGTTTGGCCTCTAAAGTTCAGTGGTTTAGTCTTCCTCATACCTGAATCAAAATTGAGTTTGGAGAACACCTAGCACGATTTTGTTTAAGAAAAAAAAATTGCATGCCTTTTACAAGAGAGCAAAATTCTTTCACTAAAACTCTGAATTTTTAACCAACAACCTCCCTGTTATGAAGAATTGTATTTAGCATGAAACCCTAAGACTCGGCTTCAGAAATATGAAATTTAAATAAGTAGAATTAAACAAGAAAGAACAAGGACAAAATGAAGAAATTATATTGCTCAAAAATCACATATGTCTCTGAAAAAGCATGTGTGTCTTATTTAACTTCTACTTACAGAACACATCAATAGAAGAATCACCTCTGTTGGACTACATACGTTCTACGCAAACAGTTATGATAGATTGTTAAAAAGATGTATATCATAATAGAGACTCAATAATTTTTCAAAAAAAATGTAGTAATTTCCTTTACAAAATCACAAATATTTTCAAAATCTTTCATACTACAAAAGTATTTAACTCTTGTTTTTAACTCAAAGTTCTTCTACAGCTTAGAGTTATGCGGGAAAACCTATCTAGCTACTAATTTGAAAGGCCTGTAATTTGAAATAAGATTTAAAAAAGAAGCAAACTTGGACCTGCAATATTTCTCCTTGTTGCCAGAAATAGAATACAGGATACTAACTTTAAAAAGTATTTTGTTAGAATTCTTTTAATCAATTTTTTTACAAGAAGCACCAAACTGCATTCAAGACCAAGGCACACATTTCTTCTGAGATTCCCTTCTTTGTGATAAGCACATAAAGGAATATATTATAAAAAAATGAAGTCTAAATTTCTAAGTAAAAACCCCTCTGTTCTCCTTATGGGGAAAGGATGGGGGGAAAAGTAAAGCATGTGTGACATATTGGTCAGGGTGTTTAATTCATTCCTACAAAGCACTCAGATACTACCATGACGAGAGAAATGAGAGCGCATACAAAAGAAAAAAATTTCAAGTTAGTTTAATTTAAGACTGGGAAAATAATAAGAATTATTATTGCATCTAGCTGATCTATGCTGTTTTTTTACCGCTTGCTTATTTTCTGTTGAACTCTGTGCTGGGAGTATCCGGATTTTTCACCCTGCAGTGGATGGAAACATTTCACATGTTCATGCTTATCGTCATGTAAAAGGAAAGACGAGAACAGGAGTATTACATAGGAGGGCCAGGGAATGCAAGTGCAGCAGCTAAGCCCATGGCTGCGGACTTCCTGCTCGCTGTACCTCTGGGCCCTTATTATTACCTCGTCGTTTATGAGGTACCTCTTATCTCTTGGAAATGGCTTTTACTCAATAACAGGTCTGTGGCAAAGGCAGACAGAAGAATAGAAATACGTAATAATGATCACTTAACTGAAATTCTAAAAAATTGAGGCAATTCCAACTGACCTATTAGTAGAATAGTTAAATATAATTGTAGTCACAGTTGAAATTTTATTTGACTACCATTTTGATTTGATCTTATCTATTAAAATGCACAAAAACTATTTCTAAGAATGATAATTGACAGAAACAATACCAATATAATTTGTATCTAAATATATTCTGCTGTAATAACCCAGTCATAATGAACTTCATTCCTCCTCATTTTTTTTCTCCATTAGAACAAGAAAGTCTTGAATGGACTTCAAAAATCATATGCAAAGTAAAAGTAATAACATGTTTTGGAATTTGATGCATCCGCTTTTATAATGGCAGAATATTTGTTACATCAAATATTTAATAGGACAACTTATTTTACATTTTTTGAAATGTTATAAAATGTTTGGAAATATTTTTAAAAATTTGAACAGAAATTTTAAATCTTGAGACAATTTACTTCATTCCCAAACTTTACTTCAAACCCAGACCACTATCGAATCATGTTAAAATGGATTCTCCATCCTCGGAACTGCCCAATTATATGCAAGGAGAGAATCTCTGATGTGGAAACTTTAAATAATCTTAAACATAAATACGCTTTATGCAACTCCCATTCAACTCTAAGTCAATGCAGGGTCAGGCCCTTTGTGCAAAACTCAAGGTAAGGAAACACATTATAAACATGTACTGATAAACTGTACTGATAACTCTACAGGTCATAATACCAAATACATTTTATAGAGCAGTTTTTCCTTTCAGCATTATATTCTTTAACGTCTGAAGTTTTCTGCTTGGCCACAGAAGCTACGCTGCTTGTGTCTAGTCACGTATCACTGCCTGTCGTAGGGCACTAGGAGCCTCTCTGATACTGTGTTCTGTTCCATAGATGGCAATGCTTTGTGGAGAGAATTATCAGATTGTTAGGAATTCTCAAGACAAAAGATTTCATACACGTTATATCCTAAAATACGTTATACAGTAGCTGAAAAGAAGTCCTTTAAGAAATATTTAGACACTTCCAAAACTGCTAACCTGTGACAAAGTTTAGATAGGTGAAAATTCCTGATGCTAAAACGTTTGAATTGATTTACACGCCATGAAAGAAGTACAGTTCCAATCAATTCTATACGTACATCTCTTATGAGAAATAAAACTACCGATTTCTCTACCTCTGTCAAGGTGTTCCCAAAGCAGGACTGTAAGGGCTCTTCACAGGACAAAGGTGCATTTTCAAATAGCTCGCCCTGGCATTTGAAGTATTTAGGTACGAAGATATCACAGAAGTTGTTGCAGGACAGGTTGAATGATGACCTGAAATCAGACTTTTCTTACATTTAGAAGTCTGTCTTTTATCATAGCTGTAATCTTACAACTCTGTATCATCCATATGTTTTTACTCTGTCATTCTCCAATTTTGAGACCTTAGTAGCAACCTGGTGCTTTGTCTTTGAACTAGCTTCACAATTCTGAGAATTGCCATATGCACATTGTGATTGCTATTTTTGTTCTCAAAACAAATGGTCCTGCTACATCCCATTCAACAAGTCTGGGTGTGAAATTTATTTATCTTTTTTTCTTACAAAGAATCTTCCTTCTGATGGCCTTTTCCTGCCTGGCTTACAGATTTTACCTGTTATCATTGCTTAAAAAAGGAAAACACAGTTTACTTCATAACAGAACCTAATCCAGAGCGCTCCAATTTCCTGCTGAAATTTTCAGTATCTAGTATTTTTATCAATCATGCTCAAAAGTATTAAAACAGGATACTCATGTATTTGCACAGGTACAAAACATAATTGAGAAAAATGATCAAAATACCAAAACTACGAAAGTCTACAGAGAAATTCTACATAAATGCTTATCAGGTTAAGCATGTTATTGTCATCATCTGCTTGGATTACTGTAGCAGTGAAGGGTATTTCCAAACTTAATCCATAGGTTATGGTGTGAAATTACAGAGTACAGTGGACAAACATAATGCGAAAGTGACCATAGTGATGGTAGGTACTGAAGTCTTTTGAGAGCAAGCATGTTTGGGCCTTTCATTATTTGTTAAGTGCCTTAATCTCTTCTATCCAATCCTTTCCAGTTCTTAACTCTGCTCTTTCCCTGCAGTAATATGTTCCATATATGTAAGCACTTGCTCAAAGGAGATATAATCTAAAGTAATTAATCAGTGAGCATCCTGATTTCCTGCCAAGCAAAACTTTGACAGGGATTTAAATTCTATTAGCTCACTGACTTTGAATATCAGCACAAATAGGCTAAAACAAGGATGTCAATAGCAGAGCAAATCCAGATAAACTGCATGCCAGTGGAGTTGACTGCAGTACAAAGAATACTGACACAAAAAGATAAGTATATAAATAGGAAATCACGCAGGAAGTTCATAAGGATACAGCAAAGAAGAAGAAAGCAGCTGGACTAAAAGAACAGCCTAATAGGATCCCTGTGAAAAACCAACATATATAACCTATGGTTCTGTTTACCTATAATCCTATTATATAGACACTGGAAGAAATCCAGTGGAATTGAACAGAAAATAAAGGTTTTGATGAGAATTTAAAGGGAATGTTACACTCCAGACCGCTGATATTGGATATACTAAAGGTATCAGTAATTCTAGGTATAGATTTTATAACTATCATATACATAATTTTTTTTAATTAAATCAAGGATATCAACAATAACATTCATTATGTCACTCAGCTGCTATTAACAGGAAATCCTTCTCTGTCATGAAATGCCAGTGACATTGCAGCAGCCATGGTAATTCAGTATAACAATCAAGTTGAAAAGAAGCTGGAAGGAACTGTTCTCTTCAAGAGATTCTTTCCTTGTCTTCTAAAAAAGGATGACACTGCATTTTTAATTACATATCCTTCTAAATTACATTCATATTACACATTCTAATGGAGTGCAGCCCTCCAATTTTTATAGCAAGTCATGATACAGTGGAACTGATTATAGCAATTTGATGCATATCTGTCTCAAAAATACTCAATTGAAAGTTTCCTGAAAAGTCATAGTTTTAATTAACATCAATTTTCAGCACTTTGATGCTGGTAATTCTTCTGGTAGTCCAGGAGGAAACATTCATTTCAGAGCAAATTTTTGTTCTTTGAATCACCTCACTGTCAATATTGCGTTAGAGGCATATGGATGCAATCACATTCCGGGACACCTTCTTTGGTGTCTTGTGGACTGAGGCTATTGTCTAACTATACTATCTCAGAGTACCACAGCAAAAAGGTTCTGTGCTTTGCAGACTCATGCCAATTTATGTAAATCACTCTTTCATCTGTTTAAATACAACGATCTTTGAGTGATGAAAACAGTTATGACTGCCACAAACAGTTTGAAAGATTAAAGTAATCCTGCTGCTGGCATATAAAACAGCGTTCCAGATCTAAACACAAATTTTGCGTGGTCTGTAATGTCATTGCTGGGAAGGATAAAAAGTTTTAAGCAAACATTATCACTGCAAGGAAGTATCACATATTTTTCATGTTTGACACTGGACATAAATATCCTCCCACGTTGTTTAATGCGAGAACTGCATATGTGTGGCAGAGATAATAAAACATCTCAGTGAAAACAAATGAAGGGAAAAAAAGAGTTATGATAAGTAGAACAGAAAATAAGGCTTTGAACTTAAAAGTCTTCGTATTTGTACAGTTTATTCACAAAAGGAAGAATCAGTATTTCAAATGCAGACTGGATAGTCACCGAATCTGCAAGAGAGTCTGACATCCTGTAGAACTGGTTATCTTTACGGAGATATGTTTTTTTGGTTGACAGAAGCAGCTTGTAATTGCAGGTTATCAGAAAATCAGGGCAACTGTACGATCCCTGTAAGTGCTACTGCTCTTCTGCTATTGTTTACACACCATATTTTAAAAGGCAGATGTTACTGAAATTTGGTGCCCTTAAAAATTATTCTTGATTTTCTTTCTTCACTTATTCACTATTAAAACATTCAAGAGCTTGAGAAATGAAATGGAACACAAGTGCCATAATCTGATGTGTAGATTAAGGTAGAGGAGTATAACACTAGTGGGAAGAAAAGTATGTGACTTAGTTTCATATGCAGGTTTAGAATATTTTTCTTTCTGCTAACATTCTTCTTGGGGAAAAATGCTATATTTTCATTGCAGAGAAGCAAAAATTTTAAGTATTTCTCAGGGATTTCTGATGTTTTGGGAAGTCCTTATAGGCAAGGTTTACCAAACTGCTATGAATAAGGACTTCAGACATAATCTCTGTATCTGTTTTAAAACCAAAAATATATTGTCAGACTATTAAAGGAAATGAATGCCAATGTAAATTTCTTCCTAATCTTTGACTTGATTAAAATTTACAAAGGTGTGTCCTGTTGACAGTAAGAGAAAAATAAGAAATCTTACTGTATTGTGAAAATAGTAGTGATAGTAGTGTCCTGGAGTATTCTTGACATTTGATTCACTACTACTAAATGACACTAGCATCCTACTTTATACTTCATAGATTGCTTTGATCGAAAAGCAGTAAAGTTTTGAGTGGAAAGACTTTTTTTGTTGTAATGTAAGAAATTGTACTGTTGACCTCCTACATTCAAAATACGTACAGGGCAATAAACTAACAAAGGAAGGTTGCTTTCCCTGCATTAATGTAACAGGTGGTACTAGATGAAGAGAATAAATCACCATGTATGAACATCTATAGCACAAGAACAACATTTAAGGTGGAATGTTTATATACCCAGGAAAAAGTAGGAAATAATAATCAACAAGAAACTGGAAGTTTGTTGGCTGAAATACACTGCAGTATATTTAAAGAAAAGTTAGTGGTGTAAATTTCTTATATGAAAGCTATTATAAAATGGTATTTTCTGCATTGTTGAGGAAGAAAATGGAAACAATAAAGTTGAGTGAAAATAAATTTAAGATTCTAACAAGTAATGTGAAAACAAAATTATTTGAGTAGGGATATTAGGAATGAAAATCAACAATAATACAAATATCTTCCTGGACGCTAGCTTGAAATCAAGATGTAAATGATTCAGGCTTTCAGTGATTTGATTAAAAAAAGTCAAATATACTTCAACAAGGTGTCACTTAGAACTCTGTGATCTAAAAATGGTGATTGCAAATACAGAATCACTATTTCATCTTCTTACTGCTGAACCAATTTGTAAGAATTTCTAGGAATTGATGAAGAGGCATGAAGACATGGAGAGAGGAGGCACACATGAGAAAGTTAGTAACAATTCTTTACCTGGTTGCAGTAACCTAGATTGAACAATCCATGTGAAATTGATTCACACATTTGAAAAGGTCAGGAGGTAGCTCAGACAAATCCCCATGTTTATCCTCCCTATTCTCATGTCAGAGAATGTAGCGGTTTTGATCAGAGTTTCTTGCCAGTACACTTGGATACTGTTTTTTCATTACATGTCTTAATTTCTTAAGAATAATACAAAACAGAAAGTAGTTAACATACAAGTGAATGGGGTAAGACTTAATAGAATTTATTTCTCATTTTCTTTCCTATTGGACTACCTCAACAATTCTCTACGGTGCATTCCAGCAGGCAGATGAGGAAATGTGGATCAAAGCTCCTGTTCTGCACCAGAAATACATTAAAAAGCACCATAGACTGGATGCATGCCCACGTAGCTACTGCAGTTTTGCTAAAATTATTAATAAGAAATCACTCAGCAGTTAAGAATAGATTTACTGACATTTTCCACGTGGTTGCTAACCTTGTCTGAAAAATGCACTACGTCCTGACACAATGCTGTGCTGAGTAGCTTGGTCTATGGCTCTATGCTTCTATTGTGCATTCCCCTGACTGTGCAGTGTTGACCTTTAATGTAGGATAAGGCATGTAGCAGTTGCAGCAAAGCAATGAACTTAACCAACTTTCCTAAGTGCTAGGCTAGAATTCTAAATACAGGACAATTTCTTTTACTATGGGACTAATCTTAACAGAGCTACTCTCTTGGACAAATCCCTCCCTCTCCATCTTGCTTGTTACCTTGGACACTTCAGTGTATCATGTGCCTTTCCCAGAGAGCTTTGCTTTCCAATACCAATGATTTTCAAAAAGTGTTCTGTCTTGACATCAGATTACTTGCTTCCCAGACTCTGCTGTAAACTAAATGAATACCTTTAATAGCAAAGTCTTCATCATCAAGACGCTTTATTCTTGGAGAAACAAAGAGAGGCAGCTTATGCTCTTCCTATGCCAACTGCATGAAGCCTAAAGACTTTTTGACTTGTACATTCCAGTATGTGAGGGAGGAGATCAAGCCCAGATTAAACTGTTTACGTACTTTCTGACCTGGAAACAATGAAGGAGAATTTGGAATGAGATTTTGTAAGATCTTGCATGAATCTGTGTTATGCATTTCCACATTTATTAACATGGTCAAAAAATATGAAATAGTCAAGTGGTAAAATAAGAAATAAATTTTATTAAGGATAGTTGCATACTCCTGAATGTCATTTACTTTCTGGTTTGTAATTGTATTTTTTATTCTGCACAGGGAAAATAAAAAATGTCATGAAAAACTAACACCAACAGCTACTGGCCAGCATCCCTTCTAGTGAGCTTCATAGATGCAGTAACCAAACTCTTTCTTTTCTCCTCTTCAACAAACAGTATTTTGCAGCTTTCTCATATTCATCTACTTATTCTAACTTTTTTTGTGTGAGATAGAAGAAAACTCTTGATACAAAATTTTGCAATTCTGAGCAAGAATTTCATAAATTAAGGAACATTCCAAAGCAACAATTTATTTCATTATTTTGAAGTTCTTTTTGTATATCATGGCAATTTAAATGTAAAACATTGTGAATATATTTCTGAAAAAAACCCATACAGTAATTCCTCTGGAAATATAGTAAATGTATATTAATTTATGGCAATTTTTAGGACTCCACATCATAGTAAAACTAATACAATTCGCTGCATATAATATAATCAAATCTACTAAAGATTATTTCCACTTTAAGAATAGTCTAAGTCCTTTTCAAAGAGCATGGGCATATTAAATACATCTAATGAAGTATTAACAGAGTTTACACATGATGTCTTTCATGTGGAAATCACAAAGTACTTGACACAGATTATCTTTCACTACAAAAAAACAGCAAGAATCATTATTTAACATTCTGTGTACAAGAAAAGCGAAGCCCTCTCTGAAAAAGTGATTAACTAACTATGCTAGCATCACATGTCAAGTAGCTAAGCTGGGAATAGAACCTAAAGTTTTTGGCACCTAACTCCCTGTTGAAGGCAGTAGGCTACATTACATCTCGTTATACAAAACAGCACTGACATCAGCAAAAGTACAGTTTATCCCCTCTAGCATTTCAGAATGTCAGTCTCCATAACACTCTCCGTGTTTTTTGTTACAACACAGCAAGTATTAGATTTAATTGGTATTAATTGTAAGTAGGAAATATAAATAGTTCAGTTTAAGCAAATCAGTATGTTTTTTTTCTTGCAGTATTTCCAACTTAGCATTGACTAAAAATGATGGGAAATTGTGCGTGTGAGAAAAACCTGAACATCTATGAGTTCCAGCCCTATTTGCAAGCCAGAACTTTCAGAAAAGCATCTGAGCTTTGGATACTTGCTGTGAGCTGGCAGAAAGATAACACACAATTTTTTTCTTACATTTGCTTAAACCAGCCACAACTCTTTTTTAAACAAACAAAACTGAAAGCAGATGCTTAATGGATGCTCAGTATTATCAGTTAACTCCTAATTTCAGAGAAGCATTTCCAGGCACTTATCTAAACCGAACCTCTGAGTTGACATTTGCTCAGTGACTATTCTAGTACCATAAATGAAGATGGGTTTTTAGCTATCTGCAGTGTACAATTTTATAGGATTTCCATTCTAACACCACAGAAAGTACCACCCACCAATTACAAAGATTCAGATCCATCAGGTAAGTGACTGAAAGGGAAATACGGTGAATAATTATAGGATGTGACAACCTACTGACAACTCCTCTCAGAAAAAGATAGATGTAACAGAAATGCCAAAAGACAAGAAGTTAAATTAGACAAAATTAAATGTGTGTGATTAGATACTAAAAACCATAGAATTATAAAGTAAAAGGAGAACAAGAGAACATAAGAGAAAAGCAGACAAGTAATCCATCTGGTTTTGCTCTTTCTAGAATACAAAAAACCTGAAACACCAAAACACATCCAATAAGTTTAGTACTTTATATAAAGAACTCATTGTCCCAGGACACCGTGCAGGAACATATCCTCTCTCTTTTTTTTTTAAATATATATATTATTCATAAACATAAGGACAAAATTTTCTGTTACACTGACAAAGATAAATGTATCTCAATTTCCACACCAATAGGTATAAACAGGGCAAATATTTGGAGGAATATGTTTTTCTATTTTAAATGATAATGCGCAATTAAACTGCAACTTTCTCTAACGCAGGACTAATCTTCCTAGATCAACGGGGTATTTTTATCATATTCCACTCACCAGAAAATAGGGTAGCTCAGTTTTACAGAAGAAACCAGGTACTGTGTTTCCTGTATTTCTGGGGACTGTGGTGATCTGCATTTGCTATTCCTTCTGCTGTTCTTATCTGGGGTGGAGCTAACTTTCTTCATGGCAGCTTGTTATGGTGCTGTGTATTGGATTTCTAACGAAATCAGTGCTGATAACACAACCACGTTTTTGCTATAGCTGAACAGTGCCTGCACAACTTCAAAGCTTTCTCTCTTTCTAACGCTGACCCCCAGAAAGTAGGCTGAGGGTGCACAAGTTGGGAGCGGCCACAGCTGGGACAGCTGGCCAAATCGACCAGAGGGATAACCCATACCATATGACATCATGCTCAGCAATAAATCTGGGGAAAGAAGGAGAAAGCGGGGCAAGTTCAGAGTTATAGCATTTGTCCTGCCGAGAAGTGGTTACACGTGGTGAAGTCCTGCTTTCCTGAAAATGGCCAAACAGCTGCCTACTGATGGGAAGTAGTAATTGAATTCCTTGTTCTGCACACAGCTTTTGCTTTTGCTATTAAATTGTCTTTACCTTAACCCAAGAGTTTTCTCTCTTTCACCCTTCCACTGCTCTTTCCCACACCATTGCGGGGGAGTGAGTGAGCAGCTGTGTGGTGCTTCGCTGCCTACTGGACTAACCACAGCAGTCCTCAAGAGATCCAGGCTGTAATAAGAATTACAGAATCTGTGATATGATTATGGAAGACACCATTTGCTGAGTCTTGGCAAGACCTGGGCAAAATTGAATTATTGTCCAGATTTATACCCGAGTTTATCATTTTGACTGCTGTGCTCTGATGCATTTCTGGCCATTAGTGAGGAAAGAATACAGACTGTTCATTTCTGAGCTGCTCTAACAGAGCAATTCATCCAGTGCAATGAATCAATTAGTCTATACAAGTTACAGTTACACTGTTCTGCTACAATACTTTGGCAAGCAAGATGAAGTAGCACGCTGAAGATCATAATGGATCTGCAGAATATACTATCTCAATCTTGACATAATTGTTAAACTGTAAGTGAAAATTTCCCATTAAATAAGTTGGAAAGACAGTAACAACTGTCCTGTAGTGACATAAAGATTTCCATTATAATTTTTATGTTTCGCAAGTTCTGTGGCAAGAAATTTGCAGCTTTAATACTGTTCAAATACACTTGCAACTAAAAAAAAAAAAAAAAAAAAAAAAAAAAAAA
>Ga0065711_1001504_pt1 | contig 42729 bp, 16 predicted proteins | sample Hoacrofraction12_FD_59098 | JGI IMG/M metagenome (GOLD analysis project Ga0065711, IMG submission 59098) | Hoatzin crop microbial communities from Cojedes, Venezuela - Epithelial fraction 12 v2 (version 2) | ecosystem: Host-associated > Birds > Digestive system > Esophagus > Crop | place...
AAAAAAAAAAAAAAAAAAAAAAAAAGGAATGAGGTTACTTAATAGATATTTGAATAAAATACTATATTTTGTAAACATTGCAAGAGTATGGAGTAAAATCATATGTACAATACAGATGGCAGCTGAAACACTCGTTTCTTCTTTAAGATGCTAAATCAGCTTTAAAAGGTTAAAAGAAACCTTAAAAATGTAAAATCACAGCATATTTTGCAATAGAATTACTTTTTCATTAACAAGTTGCTGAACATATTTTTCAAGCAACACTTCATTTAAACTATAGCACAGCAGATGATGCTATGAAAAGCAAAGATGATTCTTAATTCTACCTTACATCCATTACAAAAAGATGGAAATATATATAAAACTGTGACTTTTATATGTATAAAATTATGATTTTTATATATACATACATATACATGTAAACACAATTACTTTTACTTACAAATTCTTCCAGCATGCATAACAGGAAAAAGAAGTAACATATACAGTTCTTTTGGAAAAAAAGAAAAGAAAAAAGCTGGCTATTGCGATTAGTAGTTACAGCCTGCCTTTGAGTTTTAAACTGTTACCATGAGAGGTTGCTCAAAAGTACTCCTAAAAGACCCAAGCAGTTTAGAGAGAGATTTGAAAAAGTGCTCTGTTTGAAATGTGTACAGATGTGTTGAATTAGATGAGAAATACTAGAGGAAAAAAGTTTTTAATATTTCATGAAACTTTCAAAGGAAGCGTCCAGCGCTAAAGTTGTAAGGAGATGAAAATCAGAGTCTTGACAGCCCTGCTTATCACTACAGGCGACTGCGAAAGCAAGTCCTCCAGAGGCTGAGACCCAGAACGCGAAGCAAGCATCTCTCAACTTATTTGAACACACTGAAGTGTGTTTTCTTCCAAAAAATTAATTGTTAAAGATGAATTCTTCTGGTATCAATACATTCTTTCCCCAAATAAGCCCAATATAAAGTAGTTCAATTCCCAAATCAAGCAGTATTTTTTCTCATTTTCAATGCTATAACATCCAGAATTGAAATTAAATTACATTTGTTTTTTTTTCCACTGCGAGAAAAGATTTTGCTTTTGTAAATTAACTAACAGTTTTATTAGTTGAGTCAAATACAACTTTACACAAATGAAAGTTTATAAGCTATTATGTTCTGCAAAATGCATTTCAACTGTACAAAAGCTGAGAGACAAAAGAATCATGTTAGACAAATTAGGATAAGAATTATATTTAATTGATAATTAGACTCTCAAGTATGTCTGATACTAACAGGAGCGTGTGAAGTTGCTAGATGGATAAAAGCCGATTTAAAACTGGGCATAGGCAAAGCTTACATCTTTTATATTCAGCTGCTGTGTAAAGTTAGTGTAAGCCAGGTCTCACAGACACAAGGGCACAGAGCAGAAACAGCTACTAAGATGACAGGCTAAACAGAGTATTATTTTGTCTCCCATCCCCAGGAATTGTAATGGCATAGTAGGAGTGCCATCAGCAGTAGCAACAAAAGCATTCAAAACGAACGTGCTGTATTTTTTTATTTCATCCTTTTATTTTGGTGCATACATTTGCATTCCCACTGAATATAGTCCAACAGTCTTTATTGCAAGAGATGTAGCTGTATTGTACCAAAGAGTGGCAGGATTCACTCCAGCAGCTTAGGAGAGCTGGCACTGGGACAGGATGAGCTGTGCCTTTGTGTGTGGAGGGATGGAGCCTGCCTTGTTTCTGACTATTTTTATGGACTTATCATTTTACGGACTTACTATGCTGAGCCCACAGAGCTTTCATCTCACCATGAAGATGCTCAGAAGCAAGGTGGCATGCTCGACTGCAACCTCTTAGGCCGACCAACAGATAAGGAAATGTCTTGGGTACAATCCTCCCTGCGAGGGAACGGTAGGTCCCTGCATGCAGGTAGCCAGAAACAAGCAGCTCCCTGCCTCCTGGCCTAACTTAAGCCAGTGCTCTGCACAGAAATTGATAGTGATCGACTTACAGGAACCATCTGCATTGTTTCTGTATTCTTGTATAGCGTCAGTAGAAGCAGAAATGCTTTGCTAAGCTGCTTTATTGCTTTGGAGCAGCATCACTCCAGACTGCAGGCTCAAAGGCTGTGTTATAGAGACTGCGTATGCCTAAACCACCTACTTCTGTGCTCTCAGGAATTTAGCATCAGCTAAACCTGCATGCTCTGGGAGGCTGTTAGAAGTTGCAAAGAGTTTCTATCTCCACATAAATCAAGTTCTGATTGTTCGATTTTGAAGTCTTCAGTTTTCTTAGTTAAAAAAACCCACACAACCCAAAAACAACGCAACATATGCACACTTCAAATTCCCTCCTCATATTGTTTTTTCTTCTCGTAGTGAGGGCTATCATAATTGACTTTGCAACGACTTTTTTGGTCCTTTCTTATTCCTGATTGATCTTAGATGACCTGGCCAGTTCATAATGGTTTCTGTAGCTCAGGTGTCAATCAATATTGGACCCTCAGGACTAAGAGCCGAAGAACATTAAGGAAAAAAAATTGCAGACTGACCTGTGGTCCTTAGGTCATATTTGTAATGGGAACATAATTTTAAAAGAAAAATAAATTTCTGAGGTGACCCCTGAAAGCCTTCTGTCTTTTTTTACCAGTTTTCAGTACCCTGCTCCAACACTTACCACAATTTATTTCCCTTGCTACTTTGACTATCTCTACGCACTCTGAATCCTTTTTCATTTCTATTGCTGTGACCAGTCTAACCTTTTCCTCACCTTTTAAACTCCCCCAGTAAACTTGGAGTCACAAAGTTTAGCATTAGCCACTTTTAAGCTTCCAGGTCAACAGCCTTCTTGATACTGTTTTCACAAAGAAGCAGTGGCACAGTGCACCGACTATGACCAGACAACAGATGATTAGGTACCACTAACCCACACTGGATACAGTATTCATGAATGAAAATGGAGGCTGGAAAGAAAAAAACGAGAATGGAGGAGAGACGATGAATGACTTTTTCAAACATCATCGGAAACAGACTACCAGCCCTAGACAGTAATGATGCACATGAACAACCCAGGACAATTCAGATAAGGATATAGGTTTTGGAACAGTCAAAGCCAAGAGACTGTTTTAATCTCATTAAAGTGCAATTTAAGCTCTGCTATATTAGCTGGGTTCAGTTTAGCCTGATACTTAGTCTGGGTAGCTACTTTTCTTTCCCTTTACTATATGGGTAGTTTCTCATGCAAAAAAAGCAGGATAATTTGCATACTTTCAATACACTTTGATACGTAATGTCACACTACTACACCCTGATTTTTGTTGTGGCTCTAGCATTTCACAGCATGCCAATAATTATTTAATGAATAATACAGCACTTCCTATTCTCTTGGATCCCATGCTGGGATCCCATCAAAAGACAAAAGAAACCTGAACCTTGCTATTTTAATTATGCACGGAGGTGAAGCATATCCAAAGGAGGAATGAAGACAGGAGATGCTGAACAACAAAGGAATTGGAATATCTCACAATAATAATAGCATTCATCAACTTTTATCACTTCAGACCACAACGGGGAAGAGGCAAAAATAGCATGTCAGGCAATCAATGGATCTATCAATGGAAAATCCACTGAAATTAAAATACATTATACTGATTTTTCCAAACCAAGAAACAATGAGAAACCTTGCTATAATATGCCAGAACCAGATTCTTGGTACAATTTCACTTTTACGCAACCTGTACTTGCATTCTGTCTCTGGGGTAAACGTGGTGTAGAACTATTGCTCAATTTTATAATTACTGAATGGAAAATGTGGAACTTGTGTACAACAGGGTGGCCATAGAATAACGCATATATACTTCTTGACATACCTGCTCCTGATCTAAATTTATCTACACTAGTACTAGACAATAACATCACTTTTCGTAAGCAAGAATGTAACGTTAAAGATGACAATGAAAATCCACAAATTCTATCTTTAAAGTGAACTGAGGGAGATACCGTGTCCGTAGGATGCTGAATTGAAAATCACACTGAATGCATGACAGCAGATTTACACCTTGTTATACAGTATGTTGAGGGAAAACAGTACATACATACCTGTCCTTTCAAACATGAATGTTGGTATACTTTTACTATACTGTATCCAACACTCATAATGTGCCTTTGGACAGACCTCAACTCCGTCACCAGCTCAGGTTTTCAACACAAAATTGATATCAAAAAATCATTTTCAACAACTCAGCCTCCTATGGAACTGTCTCCTTACATTTATAACACTGGTCCCTACATAATTAAAAACATAGGACAACTGCAAGTGTTCTTCAACCCCTCACAGCCACTCAAACAAGTGGAACTGTTGATACCCATATCACTGTCAATGCAGGTTAATATCTCTGCAATTAAACCTACATGCTCACCATTCCTGGATATATCTTATACAGGATGGTTAGCATGGCTGCACGAACAAACCCTCATCTCTCCAGAACGATCAAGGAGAGATGTGACCGGTCTCTTAGGAACGGGACTAGGAGCATTGAACAGCATAGTCACTGAAGTTTTAGCAAACAAAATAAGATCAACAACAAGTAATTTGTACAAATTGGACCAACCATCACAATCCTCTCTATTGGCATTAGGAACTAATCAATGGCTCTTATCTGATATATTACCCCAATGGGAAAGAATCAGTGAAAAAGATCATCAACTAATTATGAGAACACTTGGTGCAACCCAAATGAATGTCTGTCTCGCTCTTAGCTGTGTTCAAGCTCAGCTGTGGATACAATCTACTGTGGAAGCAATTATAAGAGAAGGTGAAGGCGGCACCTTACCCGCTAAAATTCAAGAGATAATTTGGAATAATATGACTAAATTTAAAAGGGAATTCCAGTTCTGGTGGCAACTAGTTAATTTCACCTACAATCCCACTGACAGCAAAGCCACAGCTTTTGTCTTGAAAATAAGCTACGCTTTGGTGTACACTGTATACCCAATCATTGCATTAGAATTAAATCACAATGGAACTGTACTCTACTCATTAGAGCACAAAGTACGGGCCCAGCAAAAGGGGAATAAATGGCAAACTATCGATATTGATGTATGTGTTGTGCGGGGACAATGGGGATTTATTTGTGAGAGTAATACTGTTAAGGCCCAAGACATTATTCTTGACACTGAACAAAATATTTGTCACTTTGAAAGACATCCTGACGAAACCCCTGAAGCTATATTCATATGTGTTGGAAACCAGTGTATTTGCATGAGAACCCTTTGTCATTCTATATCTATTGACAACACCACTGTAGAGATATATGTAATATCACTTACATAGCTATATTTGTAATTTTACCAAAATTACAGGATGCGATTTCAATCATTTAGCTCGTATCACAACCCACCAATTGCTGCAATCCAACTATGCATCATATCAAGAACTATCGCCTACCCCTGTCAGGATGAACCTCACACTGGTGAAAGAACTGTTACAACATAATGACCTGAATCAACTGCTGAAAAAAATTCGCAACAATGGACAAAGAACTCTGATTTACGCCCACCATGATGCAGAGAAGGTACACCGTGTCCTCGAAATAGTGAGGAAGGGTGGGGAACATCACTGGTAGAATACTCTGTTCGGGTGGTCTCCAACAACATCTGGAATACTGAACCAGATGCTACACCCCACTGTGATTCTGTTGGTCCTTGTTATATCATGCTTGTTAAACATTTTCCTATACGCTAGGGTGTGGAAGATAGCTAGACAAGTAGCATTACTACAAAATCCTCCTCACATATAAGATTGCCTAATCACATTTAACAAGCCTTAACAATCAAGTAGACCAACTAAAAATTTCCCTTAAATTATAATCAGAATACAGCACTACTCTGTTTATAGGCACAGAGGCACGAAGCAACCACACCATCCCTCTGTGGAGAGATGGACTGACTTTAGTCACAGGGTGGAATGTGGTGGTACGGACTCCCCTGCCCTCAGACCACCTGGTGATCTCTGAACCAGCCAACATTGCACTATTGTCTTTGTACAAGAGCAACGAGCTGCGACAGCTTGTCATTTTTCTTGCCTTTGAAAGAGAGCAGTGAGTTGGGATGATCAGGCACTCCCTGACTGTACCTGGAACTTCTGCCACCCGCTTGATAAATGTCAGAACTGCACAGTCTGAGGAGCACTGAAATTATACTATTGTTGGCAAGAATCACCTCACACCATTGTGGCCAGGATGGAAATTTACTGATGACTGAAGTCAATCATCTTGTGACCCTATAAACAGCGGTACTAAGTGAGGCCCTTTGAGCTCTCTTGGACCGCAGCGGGCTGCGACCAGCATCTCCCTCTGAGTGGGATGCGTCTCAGAGCCTGCGACCTCTGAAGTTTGAAGTCACTATTGCTGACTTAACCTGGGCTGAACTACAGGGATCCCTCACTCCTTGAGGCTCCACTTTCGCCCATTAAGAAAAAAATCATTTGAAGTATTTCACTCAACCCAAGGGGAATTTTTTTTTTACAGGTAACTTTATATATACAGATTGTCTCTGTGTGTGTGTGAATCGATTCAAGTCATGATATTCTGCTATTGTGATTGTAGTGAATCGTTTTTAATGACTTTGTAAATGCTAAATCAACTGATGATTAATTGCTGCTAAATTCCTGTGATTTTGTCTCTCTTTAACTGTGAGCAAACCTTAAATTGCTGCTAGATATATCCTTTAGACATAAACCATTGCGGTCTTAGGCTAGATCTGACTCTAGCTGTACCTAGGCTCCTCTCTGAGAAGGTGAGAAGTAGTTTAGAAAGTAAGGTACTCCATTCTGAACCTTGTAACCCAACGGGAAGGTTTTCCCTTACACCACATATATCATCCTTTAGACATAAACTGTTGTAGTTGGAGGCGAAGTTTGGACCCAGCTGCACCCAGGCTCCTCTCCAAGAAGGAGTTTAGAAAGCAAGGGGGTCCATTCCAAACCTTGTGACTCAACGGGAGGGCTCCCTTTGCCCCTTACATATTTTTTAAATCTCTGTATAAATCATTCTACCTCAATCCTACCTTGATTTTGTATTCCATTCATTTAATAAGTAATAGAGTGAACCTTGCCAATGAACTTTGTTAAATCAAATTTTATAAATTCATATTAAAAATCACTTCTTATAAATACCTTTGACGGTGATTCTTTAAACGACCTAGCCACTCATTCATGACAAATGGTATTTGTTTTTCTGAAGCTCTGAATACCAAATCGATCAATGTTATTACAAAACATAGCTTCCACATACATTCTGATCCTTTTCTCCCAGGAACGTCACTCTACCATTGCCTTTTTCCCTTCATTTTCAATTAGGTGATTCTGGTGTCATGATCAAACCTGCAAATGATTCAGCTGTACATTCAGCTGAATAGTTACGCTGAAGTCAGTAGCAAAACTTGCCTCATGAAGGTTACTACCACAGTTAAAATTTCAAGGGAATGAGCTTCCAGATTTATCCAAGATATCTGGCAGGAGGTTGTAAACTAAAACAAGCACAGCATCAATGACAATGTTGGTTTTTGTTTTTGTTTCATTTTGTTTTTCTTTTGCTTGTTTGTTTTGTATTTTTTTTTTAACTAAAGCTACACACTTTTGTTTTCTTCTGCGTAGGACTCGGTAGTGTTCTCCAGCTAATGTATTCTTCAGCTCTAAAGTACCCACTCTGAATTTCCACTTGCATCTGTATTTCAATAACCCAGTAGAGAAGCATTTCTGTTATAATTAAGCAAAAGACCTACATTTCTTCTCAGAACCAAATATATCCATTCAGATACTTTTATTTCCTTTTCAAATGTGTTTTGCTTTCAAGTAAACTGAAATAGAAGACAATGATTAGTAATTTGAAGGGATATCATGAGTTGAAAGAGGGTTTTGAATAGTACTGGATACGTCATTTTACAATCTGTTTCTAGCTGTAAAAAGTGCAGTGAGCAAACCCAGAGCCAGACACAACGATAGGTGAGATAAAAATCCGATTACAGTTTGAGTACTATAGTGCTGAACCTGTGTTTCAAAATGAATGATGCAGATATTAAAGATCATTTCCACCACTTCATTAAAAGGAAATTTAGTATGCTAGTTCTTGGAGTAATTGAATCAGCCTTGTAAGAATTTTGCTAACGCTTTCAAATATATGTGTGCCAAAATTAAGAAAAGCATGATTCTGAAGTGATAAAGGCAAAAGAAAAAATCAGAATTCATGTAACTAATATACTATGTTCATCTTTGTAAGTAAAAGCAAAACTGCTTCATTTTAAATCCTGTGCTGTTATTTCATTTTCAGTTCAACTCCTAAAAGGCTTATTTCCTTCTGATACTGCTCCAGTTGCTCTCTGTGGGAAACTATAGAGTTTATATATTATTCATCCAACTAAAAACCCTGAGGCAGGACCCCTATGGAGCCTCTTCAGTAATTGGTCTCCAGATGCTGGTGATATGCAGTGCTCTAAAAGTCCTTAACCATCATGAGAACACAATTCCATCTGCTTTTCAAGCTGCGTATGTTTAAAGGAACAACACCGACTGCTCACCCACATTTTCACCCAGCTCCTACAGTACCTAATTATTCAGGAACTCATATGCATTGAATTACAATTTATGTGGCTAACACAACAGCATAAAAATTTGCAAATGAAATAATCACTGTATTATTTAATAAATATGTGACATAGCTGAGCAATCCATCCACAAAAGTAGTGTACATTGACAGCAAAATTATCAATCGTTTTAATGTTTCCAGAATACACATAAGCAGGAGGCTGAGTGAAAAACTGAGCAGAATAATTCTGCATTAAGATATCCTGACAAGATGCAGGTGTGTGCAGTGAAAGTTCACTCGGCATTTGCATTTCTAGCCTGAAATGGTAAAAGACCAACATCATTTAAATCTTATTTCAGTATGACTCCAGCAGGGGCATTTATGCTATTCACTGAAAAAGGGCCTTGAAGCAGGACTAAAATTATTTTGTTCCACGCTTGAATGGTCAGTCTCTGTATTTCCTTGAACCCCCTCAAACTGTGAATAATAAGCATTTTAATACTTCTTTTTCCAAGAACATCACAATCTGAAATATATTAGTTTTCACAACATCTCACTTATGAGCACTGTTTAAACGCTAATCATGGAAGTTCTTTGTGATAAATTAACTTAGATCTGCAAGGGATGCTGACAATTCAATCAGCCATTCATCTGACAGCACTTTCTCCTTTCTGTCTCATTTTGACGCCTCTCCAGGGTTCCCTGCTACAGCCTGCACAGTATCACCATTCTTTTTTCTAAGTCTCCCCCCAAGACTTCAACTGCCATATTGTAGAGAGACTTGAAAGGCAGCAGCTCAAGGCTGACAAACTAATGAAGCTCATTCAGCCTAGAGCTGCTGTTTGCCACCAAGGTCAGCGAGAAGAAACTGCTACAGTTTGTACCCCGGTGGCATAAATGAGGCACATCTAGGTGGAGAAAGGAGAACTACACGGCATGAATCAGATGTTACAGACACTTGAAGAATCAAGGACTAGCAACCATGATTGCTACAGAGATGTGCCTCCTCAAGAAGGTGGGGAGTAAGCTAAAGTGGGTGTGTAACGCTACACATTTAACAAGATGAGTATGGTAGGTAATAAAAAGGAGTAAGATAGATACAGCATAACCTACTTGGGTTGAAACTAAGTTTTGTCATGAAGTAATGGAAGCAAGTCTGACCAGTGTAGCATCAGAAGTCTGGTACAGGTCTTCAGAATGAGATGGGAGGTTCTCTTCCCAGGGGAACTAAAGGACCCGCTGCTGCTTACTGATTGCAAGAGCCAACAGATTTCACACCCCTATCATTGAACCAATAAGAGGCAAAGAAACAGTGGATGTAAAGTTTTGGCCAGCTATAAGAAATGCTGTCAAGAAAACATCCTCAGAATAATCACATATGACTGAAAAATAAAAGAAAAATTAGGGCAGTAGCTCAGAGAATATATATTATGACTACACTGTCGCTACCTACAGTAAAGTAACCTTGAAACAAATTCATGCGGCAATGGTCTTGTGGTGCTTATTTATGTAAATTCTTGTACCTGTAATGAAGATGTTCTCTGAACCTCAGTAGCCAAGGGCAAATTTACAGGAATAAATCAGTAGAGTGTTCCAGACTGGAGAGCCAATCTGACCTAAATTGGAGTTAATATTAGGATGGTCTGATCCAAACCAAAAATTCATTTACACAGCTTTTGCCCTTGGTCATAGACGTACTGCTACTCACTTAGGAATTATTACAGCACATATCATTTAGCTGTTAATTGTTATATAATGCACGGGGAGTTGTGAAGCCCAGCAGAGCTCCATCCTTGTATAAGACTTTTCCTCATCACTGGTATGTAAACAATAACTACTCAGCTGTTGTAAACTGGTACCACTGCAGTGAAGTAAATGGAACTGTGCTGATACAAAAAAAGCATGTTAACATATATATACACATTTATAAAGACCATTTATTCTTCATTTCACTAACATTTGTATGAGTAGATCAACCACTTGTCTGAGCTGGTATGCTTTTTAAGTTATAACAGCAGCAAAAATTCTATGTAGAGGTGGGACAACGGCAACACTAATAAATGGCTGCAGCATTCAGAAGACCACGAAAATGTGGTGCATCTCTTGATGAAATATTCTCAAGAACTGTGCCACAGTAAAATTACAAATGACAGCAAATTTCTATGAAAACAGAAATATCACAGTGACCACTAATGGGAAAAGGCATTTATGACCCTTGTCAGTAGCATAACGTCACCTTAATTTACATAATTAAGTTTTTATAGCATCCTTTGGAACGTCTAAGGTGAGACTGGCTTCATAGGTTGTTGAATTCTATATACCTTTATTGAACTTCACTTTTTTAATGATGTTTGGCTGTTTGTTTTCACTGTACAACAAGCTACTAAGAATAAGAACCACCTTCAGCCCAGACACTCTCGCCTACTACAGCCATCAGTCCGCTTTTCATTTGAGAGAACCGCAACCTCAGAGCGCTTACCAAGAAAGGCAGAGATCTCTCTTAGAAGAGGTATTACATCTGACAGAGGAAATATGGGTAGGATAAATAAGCCTATCCAAATACAGAAACTCTGTAACAAATGGAAAGGGAATCTCATGGTGTTGTTTTAGAAGTAGAAAACTAAATTCATAATAGATGTACACTTGCAGCACTAGGAAAACGGAAGAATATGTGTTTATGCAGGCATGATATTCCAAAGCAATATACATGTTGTGTATGCATTTACACACCCACGCCCCTCAAATGTACATACTGAAATTATGTTGTGATACTAGAGGAAAGCTAATCTAAGCAATTCTTGCAGTCCTAGGCATATATTCTGAAGTTTTAAAATGCTTTCAAGTAATCCCACCAGCAGGTTCTTGAAGCTTCTGTATAAACCAAACCACTGTAAATAATAATTGGAGAATAATTATTTTTGACCACGAACATATTTATATACAGTTTTAAATATTACAGATACCTTACAAGAAACTGTAGAAATACAAGGCTTGCAGTCATTAATATATGCCTGCCTATGACAGAATTTATGACCAGCAGAGCCCTAAAAAATTCAAGATAATTAGAAATCAGTACAACAACCTTTTTCCTAAAATATCTCAATTGTTGTCAAGTAATCTGGACAACATGATACAGCTTTACAGCTGCTACATTATGCTAATTTCACTACCTTACAAAGCTCACAGTTTCACCTAAAGGTATTTGCACTACAGAGGGGTGTACCGTCCACGAAACGCCAGTGAGAATGTGGAACTCTTGCTTTTTCCTCTTCCTCCCCTCTAGCCTCCAAGCCTCTCCTAGCAGAATAGCTTACAAATGACAGAGACGAGGAAACCCATCTTGTGAAGCATTAAAGAACAGAATTCCCCTTCCTCGAACACTGGAACATCTCATTTCTTCTCTCAAGTTATCTCAGACTAATACAGATATATAACACCTCTCAGCCTTCACACCACTGACCTGGAAGGAACCTTCTGGGCCACAGTTCTTGCTGTCGCAGTCTTAAAGTAAGGTCTGGTAACGTAGCCTTCATACAGCAACTAAAATCTTCAATCATATGATAACTGGTATCTTTTTTTAATTCTATTTTTTAAAAGCAAGCAAGACATTTCTCTTTTTTTAATTTCTCTTCCAACACAACATACACTCTTCCGAAACTCCTCTTGACAAGTCTCCATTTTAGATCTGGAGAGAACAAAGGTATTGCTTTTCTAGTTAAGCTGTGTATTTTTTATCAATTCACATTTGAAGGCAACATTCAGCAACATACAATCCTTGATACCTTAACCATCTTCAAAATGTGTATAGTCATACGGGACAACAGCAAGGCGGTGAGAATTCAGTGCCTCCTGTTATAAACGATATTCACACTTTGAAACGATATTCACACTTTGACATCTCTGTTGCCACAACTCTCTTTCCTTAGTAACAGAAATTAAATTCACTTAAAGATGCTTAAATCCCTCCAAGAAAAATGAAAATAACACAATTTTTCTGCATAGGTATGCAGAAAGACCTGTGGTCCATATACCCACAAAGCATACAGGCACACGTGCGTGTCCACGTGTGCATTTACAATTTGTGAGTAGTCTCCTCTTTTGCAGAACTATGGTCACTTCGGAAATTATGATTCAAAGTTTTTACGGAGAGTTGGGTAAAGAATCCTCCTCACCAACATGACGAAAAACCTGACTACACATAAATTGTAAATACTGTAACCAAATAATTGAGACAAGCATTTTAATGGAGTTCTATTAAGTATCTGATGAGGTATATACGGCAAAAGAAGTATACATTTTTGTCTGTTAACTGTCTTGTACTTCAAGGTATGCAACACAGCAACATTATTCATTAAAACTTTAAGATTCAGAATATTCTTTGATGCATTCAATCTCTCTATACATACTTTTCCTACATCTTCATATCTGGATTTTTATGGTCCAAGAAGCTATCCACAAGGTTACTGAGTTTACATTCATGAGGTTGTTATCAGCAGGTTATATAGCCCTGAACCTGTTTGACACATTAAACCTCACACTCAGGATAGGATTTTAAGTTTAAAATGCAAAGTTACTATTCGAATGTTTCTCATAAATAGGGTGGCATTCTGTTATTGTTGTATGGCAAGTCTTAAGAATATTTACTATTTGCACTTCTTATTACCGTATGTCGTCGGTCCACTGCGAAAATGACAGTTTTCTACGAGATGACTTCCACACGAAGCAGCTAGGGAAATGCATTTATAACGCTTGGAAAGTTAAACAGCAGTTCAGAGAGTTATGGCTCACAGCAGAGAATTTTGAAGAGATTATATTAATTTTTGTAGAGTAAATCACTGTAGTACAATAATCAAATTTATGATAAGAGAAATGCATAAGAAAATAATCCTGGGAGGACTGAGAACACGAAACAATTACCCAGTAAAAGGCAACTTTATGGATTTCTGTTTTACAGTAGTCATGTCCAAAATCCCTGTGAACCATGCCTATTTCTGAACATATTTGTCGAGGGAAAGCTGAAACAAAGCAAACAACATCAAAGTATATAAATAAACACATAGCATACTGCATTTCTACACATAGCTGGTTAAATATCATAGTAATCCGGTACGCATTTGGAAAGCAAGACTGCAGCATTTCTTTCCAGAAGTAAACATATATTTGGAAATCAACAAAATAGTAAAATAAGAACAGTTGCATCAATTTGTTAAATAACATGGGCTAACATCTGTAATTCTTCACATCCTTCCCAAGTTACTTTAAAGGATGAAAATTAACCACTGGTTGTTACATTATTTTGAATTCAGGATCAAGGCTGTATTTTATAGTTTATGGTTGGTTTGCCTGATGTAAAAGACCCTGCGTTAAATCACTGTAATAGCATTATAGGTTATAGTAGGTAACTTTATATAGTCTAATGATATTATTGATCATGGAAAGTAACTACAGTTATACAACATTGATGTCTTTCTTTCCATTGAGAAAAATATTTATGAAATATGCCAGTGGAATTACAATGGAAGTTAATGCTCTTCCTAAACAGAGAGTCAAAGGAAAAGACTAGCAAGATGCTACTGCACTGATGAAATGCCTTCTCTATCTTCTGTAGGAATTGCTTGTAGAGCTAAGGAGTACATTCCTTCAGCTTATTAAGATGACATTAATGACTTGAAGGCAGCATGACTTTGGCATCAACATGCTGCTTTTGTCCCTCTTTGAGGTCTTCCCATTTCATTTAAATCAAAAGCAGAATATGTTTTTGTTCCTACTGCACACAAAAAAGAGACTTCTGCACTATAACATATATTAGAACATGTACAATTTCACCAGTAACAACTGCACATTAATTTAGTGGCAGGGTGGGCAAAGCAGTAAAAATATTCTAAAGACCTGTTAGGACACATTTGGAGTTTGTAAGAGCATTTTCTTCCTATTTCTAAGAAGAGTTGAGAAAACCTATTTTGTGTTTTAATGCCACATACATCAAAGCTGCCTTTGCAAAGATACAGGGGAGATATAATATAGACAAAAAGTAAGATGAGACATAATAATCTTAATATCCATAGAACAGCACTTAAAAGCAGTATAGAACCTGTTAATGACAAAAATGTATTCACCTTCATGATCACCCTCTCCAAACACCAAATGCGTTAGTATTGCGCTGCTAGAATGTAATCCTTGTATCTCAACCCTTCTGAATTCGGGAGATTCAGTCTGGTGCTACCCAGACAGATCACCTAGCGTAAAACCAGTTTCTATTAGGGAAAATTGATTTGCTTCTGTTCTGCAGCAAATGCACGAATTTGAGTAGAAACCAGTATTGCAATACTGACTTTAGAGCCAGGTGGTTCCAAGCCTTTCTGGCTGGAAAGCCCAAGAAGTGCCTGGCTGCTGTGCTGAAAGGCCAGGCTTGGTGCCTCAGATGGACGTGGCCACATGACAGGGACCAGATGCAGCTTGCATAGATCCAGGTTTCAAAGAAGACTCAACTGCTTCAACCCAGGACCAGAGGAAATCATAGTGGTGCACTGTCCCTCTTCTCGCAGCGCTCAGTGGCAGAGAATCAGAAGGAAACAGCTGGGCATAAAGTGATTGCTCCACAGTAACGCTTCCCTAGCTAGCAATTTGGGGAAATACAGACTAAGAAGTTGCATCTGGAGTACCATTTTTCACCAGTAGTTAATAGATCTGGTCTGTATGACTTCACTTGAAATTTTTGCACACTCGCTTATACATACAGCATCCATAGTATCTTGAAAGAATGGGTTCTAGATTGTAATTATACCTCACAGGATAAAGAGCATTTTTTTTTTTTTTTCATTTTAAGCTTTCAGCCTAATAATTTCTTAAATATTTCTCTATTGTTACATCAAGAGAATGAGAAATAACGTCATCATTTTCCTTAACATCCTCTTTTGCACATACAGGTGTAGACCAGGAGTAGTTAGGTAATTTCACTACAGTGCACAAAATCTTTTAGTAAGATCCTCAACATCCCATAGTTATTTAATCTATGCAACCATGCTTGGCATTTATTGTCATTTTTTGTTTACCCGAACCCTTAGTCCAAGCTCATGCAGAATACTGAAACAGGAAACTACTTTCTTCATTTTCTATTTGACAATACAAAATTATCCTAGCTAGAACTTGTTGTTTTACTTTAAATAATAGAAAAAGTAAAAAAAAAAAGAGTATACATATGCTACCATGAAGGAAATTCATAGCCATAAACACACAACCTATTGCTTCAACTGCTTAACTCACAGTTAAAAAAGACAGAGTAATTTTATTTTACAAATCAGTTGATGATACAGTCTGTGTTCATTGGAGACCAGTTAAACACATATATGAAAAGAAATCAGCAAAACATTAATCTTCTTACCAATCTTTGGCTGTATGATTTTTTTCGTTGTTGGCTTTAAGTTTAAGAAAAAAAGCAAAATAAATTCTTTCCCATTTCCTTGCCAAAGCTCAGAATAGTGTCCCATAATCAAATAGGATTCAGCTGATGAGATTTCAAGGTGATGACAATGCATGACTCTCGGCTCTGGAAATAATTGGGGTTTTGGAGGTCAATAGACAAGGAATGAAATGAAGTATTTTGGCTAAGATTTGACATTTTTCAGTTTCTATCCCAAATAAAGTCCCAAATGTAAGAAAGGCTTTCTTCGAGCGTACAAGCAAGTGTAATGAAAAAGAAACACTCCTTTTCAGAAATTGACCCTGGAGTTCAACCCACTAGGAGTAGACCAGAGAGTGGTTCTTGTGCCCTCACTCTGCCTTACTGCCACAGGGGGTGGCACAGCCTCAGGAGGTAAAGTAATGGCAGGGCAAAGAACCTAGCATAACCCACAGTCTGGTGATTAGGAAACCCTCCTAATTAAACAAAAGATGCAGATTGCATCACTGTCATACAGAGGAGAAAATCTCTCAAACTTTGGGTGAGCATTCAGCTCACTGAGAATGACTGAAACAAAGGCATTGCCTGTTGTTCAGCCCATTATCTATATAAACTAATTACTTGGCAGGACTCAGACTGTAAGACATTAACTAGAACTAAGTGTAGAAGTAGCCAAAAGCAGAAATGACTTCTGAAATGGCTCTCCCAATAGCCTCCACTTACTGTGCTTTGGTGCACTTTGTGGAACAGGCTCAGAGAAAGCAAGCTGGATTGCTTTTGGACAACATTAAATCAGAAGATGCTCTCCAGAAGCACATCCAATATCCTTTTATTGCTAAAGAACGTTCAAGCAATGGAATAAGAGTAAAATTAGGCCAAAATAACTCCATCTAATAATAACAGTGCAGATTTTGGCTCCTCAACACCTACTACTTCCTTCTGCAAAGCATCTTCTGCTCTACTCGGATCCCTCCGCTGTGTGGGACTTCATTTAACTACCACCAGAGGCAAATGCGCAGCACTAGAGACAGCATCAAGAGGAACTAGATGACCCACAGAGGTCCCTTCCAACCCCTAATGTTCTGTGATTCTGTGAACATCATGGGACAGAGTTTTACAAAGTAGTGTTGCTGAGAAAACAGCAGACTTTAAGTAAGGGTGAAAGTGGCTAGAAAGGAAAATTAAATGCTTTCCTGAAAAACTAACCTGATGTGGCAGAAAGACACCACGAGATAAGGGATATAGTGTAATGGCTTTCGGGACATCTTCACGACTCAAGGAGACTTGAATCAAAAAGAACCTTCAGAAGAACATTAAATTATGTATAGCTACTCAGCTAGATTAATCTTAAGGACACCAGGTGCAGCCCGGCCCACAGCCGTTGATGAAACTCTCCCTAAAGTAACTACTAAGGAAGCGTCTGAAGCAATCTCTACACCATCATTATGAACTTATGGAGGAGGAACACCCCAGAGAGCTGAAAGGGGGAAACACAGTACCTATTTTCCTAAAATGGAGAACAATCGAGGACCTGAGAACTTATAGACTGGTCCAAATAGACTCAATCCCTAGAAAAACACTAGAGCAAAAGAAAAAAAAAAAGCTAAACAAACCAACCAACCAACCCTGAAAAAACATGAGCACCTATAAATGAACAATAAACGACCATCACAAGTGTGCAAATAGAAAAGTATCGCAAACAATTCAGCTTTCTTCGCAGACAGGTTCATTGGCAACTGGATAAGACATTGCAGAAGTGCAGTGAACTTTGGCTTTCAGCAAGGTTATGTGACATGATGACCTAGGACTTTCTTGTAATGAGCACTGCCTGATATTCACAAACATTTCAAAACATTAGAGCCTTATAACACGCAAGTAACTTCAGTTCTTGTTCTCCCTCTGTATGAAAGGGACAAGTATGATTTTTTTAAACTCAAAATCAAGCAAACAGATTTACCAACACCGAATTAAGAATACCGGGATTAGGATTCATTCACAATCAAGGAAGACACGGCACTTAGTCTGAAGCTGCTCATGGGAAAAAGCACCATGGGATTCACAGTTATCAAAGAACGATTTCAGGACAATCAAGCACACAGTAGGATATCCCAGATCAAACTCCCAAGATACTGAGATTCTGCAACAAGGAATTGGCTGGGATAAATTCTGAATATGAAAACCAATAAAACAGCCATGAGTAAGACTTGTGTTGAGGGTGAAAAAAAAAAGAAACAAAAATACAAAATAAAGACAGAACCACAAGAAAAAAAAACATTTTGATAAACTACTCCGTTTTGTATGTTAATATTTTTAAAGGATTGCACATGCCCTTTTAAATATATGTACACAATCTGGTTAAGAAGACGTGTTTGTGAGCTCAGTTTTGGTAAATACAACATGCTTTCTGGCACAAATGGTAGTTACATGTTTGCAAGTACTTGTAGGAAAACATCAAATAAGCAAACACATGCCTTAAAGATGACTCACGTTAATCCTTATGGATTTGATACTCCTGTAGCACTCACTTTATTAACTTTTATTTTCACAGATATTAGGACTCACTAGAGCAGATGCAAATGCTTGCAAATTCTGCTAGGCACCAAAATACATTTCATCTCTCCTTCAGTTTCATGAAATAACATAGTTATGGCAAAGGCTGGGATACTAAAAAAAATGGAAGGAAAAGGCTTGGATTATTACAGGAGAGGAATGAAGAGCCCACAAAGATAAAAAAATCAGAAAAGCATGAAATAGCTTAAAAACAAGGATAGGAGAAGAAAACTTGTAAAAGGAATCAGGACTTCCCCGCAAACACACACAAATACTATGGCAAATCTACTAGAACACATCTAAATAGGCTCTTATGAGAAAACAGCGAAGATCATGCAACGAGGTATTAAATAAAGCTTAGGGTTCTCCTGCTTTGGTGACTAACCTTGCCGAATTTATACGGGGTATTAATGAAGAATGGTTTAGAGACTGGTGAAAAAGAGAAAAGGGCTAAAGCTGTTCTTTTTCAGCCTTATGCACACATCGGAAGATGAAGCAGTAATGAGCTGCAGGCACTTGAAAGTGAAACCCACAACCCATTAACTGAAATAGGGGAACGTCACCTCCTGGAGCATCATATTTGTGAAGATGGCAATCCCTTGGGAAAGGTGCTGTTGAGAACAGAGCACCTGCTTTCGCAGTAGGCAGTGTTTGAACAGAACACCATCAGAAACAAAGACAACATAGGACATTATGGTAATAGACTCCCAGTGGGCGAGCCATGTGTCTGTTCTGCTTTAGGAGGACACACACGTTCACTCTGGAGAGGAGGCAATGCAGGCAAACAGCAGGACAGGCTGTCAGCTCTGACGCCGGTGGGTCACAGGAGGATCCTCTGCTCCAGAGAACGTATGGTGCTTCCTCCTTTTCTGTAACAGAAACTGAAAGCAGCCTACCCTTGATGGCCTACGGGAAACTGTAAACTATATGCAACCTGACATGTATGTTTATTTGTGGTTTTCTACTTTTCCCTCTTTACTGCTGCATTTTCAGATACTCCAGGTTTGCTTTTGGGGAAAGCGAAATAGCAAAAAGCCCCTGGCCTGGGACAGTTAACATAACAGCATGCATTACTAGCACCCAAACCTTTTAAGTGAAAGATTAGGAAGAAACAAATATTCTGATTTTAGACAGAAAGCGGTTCTTATTCTCATCTATAAGTAGCTACTAGTGTTCTTCATTATTATTTTATGATTTTGCCTGGTACAAGCACAGTAACATGCAAATCAGAAATTCAGATTTTTTTTTTTTTTAACTTCTTTCAGTTACCTGTGTTCACTCGGAATACATTAAACAAGATTTGTTGCCTTTTTTGTTTTGGTAGCTACAAATTTTCTTTTAATTTATTTGAAAAGCCTCCTTTCTCAGCTGGCATGGGTTTCTAGATTGCTTCCAAACTTCTTACCCTAAGAAAGAGCAGGTGGACTTCATTGCCATGGAATTCTCTTGTGCAGAACAGCAGCAGCACAGCATTTTATTTATTTTTTCAGTTACTCAGTGAGAGATGGTATACGGATAAGAACACTGAAATATGTCACTTAGGATTGTTGTGCAGTACATTGCAGTATTAACAGCGGTGACTGTCCAACCGGAGGTTTTCTGCTGCTGCTTTCTGTTCAGCTCTTCACAAAGCTCCTGCCGCAGAGAAGCCCACTAAGGGAGGCAGCAAACAAGCACTGCACAAGCACAAAACATGGAAGACACTCTCATTCACATACCTTTGGAAAACATATTTTTCACATGCGTTAACAGACCACCTTTTCTGAGCATAAGCCTGATTTTTCTTCCATCTACTCTCCCCACAGGTGGCTTTCTTTGGACCCATCCCTACCATCTCCTTACAATCACCAAGGCAAAGGTAACGAGGCTAACACAATGAGTAATTTATCTCTCTAAGGTGGTTTACTTTTCAAATATAAACATTAGGTTTAGCTTGTTGAATTAAAGAACTTTTTGCCTCTTTCATTGAGCTCCATTTTATTTATTTTTGAAGACTTCTCTAATTGCACAGCCACGCAGCAGAAGCATATTACAAATGTTTTAAAAGCTGAAGACACCAGTGGTTCATAAAGAACACCGAGAAACTGAAAAACTTCGTAAATTTGATGCTTCTAATGAACAGCAGTAGGCCTTACTCAGGAACAGTGTGGGTGATCCAGCACTTGCAGACATTTCATCTTGCGCTGTTTCCTTTGAGTCGCTATAGAATCACACCAGCCCTCTACAGCATGTAACACACACGAGTTTTTGCAGCTGTAATGTAACACTAGGTACAGATTCCAGTGCTTAAAAGACTCTGGGGGTATTGTTAATTTCCTCAGTCACAAAACTAATGACTGGTGGCCAGCGAAGGCCCCTTCGAAACTCTTCAGAGAAGCAGTGAATTAAATTGCAGGATTCCAGACAAACTCTGGTTGTTTTAGCTACAGTTCAAGTACAGAAAGTTTCCTTACCCTTTTCAGGAGTGCTTGCCATGCCTGATGTCAGACTATGCTAGACTACAGTTCTTAGAAATGACATAAGTACAAAGATCAATTAATTCAATGTTTACAAAACATTTCTGCCATCTTGAATCACAAACATATCATCTGTGGAAATGCAAAGCCTGATTAATTGCACAATTACTTTGGATAGGATAGGGCCAGCAGTTCATCCTAGCTTATTTTCTCTGCATGTATGACATTTTCATACTCTCATTTCATTCTTGAAGTGAAAAGCTGATCTTAAAATACAACCTAAAAACATGATTCATTCCTGACACTTGATTCCTGATGAAGATTTACTTTTTATTTTCATGACTCTTTGAAGTATAAGAATGCCTTTTATGTTCATATATTCAAAGACTGAGACACGTGCTCGTTAGATTCATTAGCATCTACAATCTGTCTTGAAATTCCTCAGGAAGAAGGACTCTGTATCCCACTTTCTGTTATATATGAATTCCTACACGCTAATATCTTAATTAACATTAGGTTGCTTTCTTGTGTGTGTTAGAATTACTTCAGTAAGAGAGGACAGAAAGGAAATTTTAAACCCTGACTGTAAAATCTCTTGAAGTATTGTATTTTTCTGTTGAATCTCACTGGGTAAAAGTCAAGGTAGTTCACTCAGAGCTAGTGGAGGATCAGTGTCAATAATTTAAAAGAAAAGAAGGAATTGTAATAAACTACATCTGGATAAACATTAATGATGAAATTCAATGAAGAAATAATACTAAGAAAAAAAGGTAACAATACATCACAAGAAGCTTCACTTGGAATAGAGGAACAGAAAAATTCAAGGCAGGCTTGATCAGCAAATTATATCAAAATGGATCCTTATTCATAACCTTGCTTTAAAACCTCTACAGACTTATGGGATATTGAGAAAGTAACACCTGGAACATAATTGTTTATATAAAATTCTAAAAAGCAAGAAAAATTAACAGCTCTAAACATTTTACGACTGTGATTTTTTATTGGCTAGCCAGAAGAAAGATGTATGGAAAAATGGCACAAAAATTCTCAGAAAAAGAAGAAGAGCCATTTTATTACTGATACATAAATACTGCTGTAGCTCCACTGACTCACCAGAATTAACAAGTATACCAGGTAATGATCTGCTCCTAGATGTGTTGAATACATGGACATGTTGTGTCAAAGTTCACCCAGAAATGCAATGGTAAAACTCTATCCACTGTCTTCCTAGAAAAGCAAAAATAACTGAGGATTCAATGGTAAGAATTTAGTTTGTATTTAAAAAATACTTTAAATGCTTATGGACATACACAAGCACTCACAAACACACAGACTTGTCAAAATAAAATGCTGTCATTCCTCTCACAGGATGCATTCATTGCATGTTTCTTACTGTTTTGCACATGGAGATGTATACTGCCTTTGGCAACAAATCAGTTTATGCATTGTATGTAAACATTATTTTCATATAAAGATGTGAATTTGCAGAGGGATGCGCTATCTACAGTTAATAAATTCCACCTTTCACCATTCTGCTCTACCTTATCTGAACTGTACGTATTTCCATCAAATTCTGCACATCAGCAGTAGCACCAACAGAGGAGGAGAAAGTCAGAAGTAGGAAAACTGCAGACAAGTTGCTGTGCTCTTTTCCACTACTTTTCTCTCCTTGGTTCCTGTCTTAGGCTGCACAGACATACAAGCACTGAGATTTCAATTCACAAAGACCTGGTCTTCTGCAAGCAACATGAGACTGCAAAGCAGAAAAAAATTTCCTCTGCGTTGTTTTCACATTTTCCCCTATCCTTTCACACAGCTTCTATATAATTCCACAGTATCAGAGTTGAATAATTGAACAAGTTAGTGCATGAGGAGAAATTGGTGTCACAATTTCCTCTCAAGAACCATTTCTGTGTTCATCCCTTTCTCTGTATTGGCATGCTCACACTGCATTGACTATGCCTCATATTTACTGCAAACATGCACAGAGAACGCTCAGATATTGCAGTTTTGAGTGAATTCCATGTCTTCTCCTTTAATATGTAACAGATTACACGAACAAAATAGCTGAAACCATCAAAAGGCATTTACAAGGGCCCATTCCCTGTTGAAATGTCATCACTTCGGGCCTTTAACCTCGGTTGTGTACACCGCACTTCAAAGGAACCCGCCTCCTGATACCCGACTGTCAACATGCTAAAGGACCGCACACAGAAATCAACAACTTTCGGCTTTTTCTAGTGACTTCTGGGTAACTTCGGGCCGGTTGGTCTGATCAGACAGAACCACCACCACGATTCCCAAACCACAAGTACTTTCCCTTTACAAGTGTATGCACCATGCAGAATTTAATTAGCACTTGTATAGTTGTTCACTAGGAACCAAGATACTTCACTGACGCTGTCTTCTGCCTGACAATATTGTTCACATATGTGATTTTACACATGATGCTGACCCAATAGTTTTCACTGTCATCTAAGTCATGCTTAGCAGGTGTGAAGGAAATCAAAGCTGAGAAATAAAGAACCTGGTTGTGACCATGTTGGAAAGTTGTCTCTGTTCTTTTTGATCTGTGTCCCAGACTCATCACCCAGAAGTCTGATGATGCAAAGAAGCACTGAGCAGACTTGATCATGATAAAGATGTCTGAAAGTGGCTGAGTGTTGTCAGGCAGCTGTTTCCCCAGTAATTCAAATTGCTAGGCTGGAACCAGCAGGCTGAATCCTGCCTGCGTGCATCCCAGTACCTACCCTGGAGTAACAAACCTGAGAGGTAACTAACTCAAAGCATCAAGAAAGAAGAGATTTAACAGTGACCATGCTTCACACAATCAGAGCTACCTGGATTCTTATCACCTGGTTAAGAGCTATGGATCTACACATGTCAAAGTTGACATAAATGCTTTAACAGTATGGTTCTCCTTATTTAATTTGAAACTTATTTGGGTTAAAACCAAAGATATCACTCAATTTTGATTAATTATTTTAATTACATTATATGAACAGCATGCATTATTAATTACATTAGAAGCCAAAAGAGCATTTCTACTACTCTGCTTTTCTGTGACATACAGGCTGAATTGTTACACCAGCAGAAAAAAAAAAAATGAAGCGGAATACCAGCTATTAACGAAAAAAAACAGCAAATGATAGGAAGCAAATGAATTTGGAAAGAGAAGCAGGAAGGAAAAAATAAAACAAGAAAATCTATTGAGCAGTGGAATTTACTACTTCATTTTTTGCTTCACATTTTTGTGTCTGTTTGCATAGAAAATATTTACTGATTTATTTTTTTTCCACAGGGAACCACAAGCAGTAAAATTGACAAAATGCACAGTAACGTTCAGTACCCCAAATATCAGCTCACCAGATAAAGGAAGAAGAACAGCCAACCTATTCAGGCCGTTCCATTAGTCTAGAGATTCTGATAGTGTCATTTCTTCTGGCTGCTTTCACATAAATGATTAAAGCAAGTGCCTTTCACAGTTTCACCCCACACCCCTCAGTTAAGTCCAAAACAAAAATGTTTACCAGTGGTATCATCTATTCTGCTAACTGCATTAAGAACTGTCAAGTATTTTTTGCTCAGGACAGTCCATCAATGGTTCTGTTAGCCATTTCTTACAGAACAGGAGTTCCAGCAGCGAGCTGCCTCTCCCCGCCTCAGCATGCCAGGTAAAGGACTCTAGTAAATAAAGGTTTTAAAAGTCTTGGATATAAGTTCAATGAGATCATGTCTAACAGCTTTAGAAGCATCACCATGAGTAGGAACAGCGCGGTCCTGTTCCTGCCAGCACTGTTACGCTGAGAACAGAATCGCTGTGCTGGTCACTAGGGTGTTTGCATATTATCCATGGAGCCAACCACAGATCAGTGCTCACAGTGCAAAAATGAGATGCCTGTGCATAAAGTCAGGGAACATTTTTCATCCTTACTATCAGGTAAGAATAGTTTCCAATGGTTTAGGACACACAGAAGTTAAAATTTATAACTTTTAACAGGAAGAAATAGCCTTCAAATTCTGAATGCTCACTGCATGGTTCTCAGTATCTCATATTCCCCTGTGCAGCGCAGTTTAAAGATTTAAGTATTTTAAGGAAGAAAACATGTTTTCCAAGGAGAGTAAAGAGGGCTGCACTTAATTGGAAGGCTAAATTTACTCTAAGGGTCTGTGGACGTCTACCAGATTCTTCTTAATGATGCTGACTATAGTCCTGAAGAACTAAAAAAATATAAATAAATCCCTGTGAACCTCCCCAAAACTAACTGCAACATACTGGCATTTAATATGCAGAAACATATTAGTAAAATGAAAAGTAAATTCAAAAGATACTGAAGATAGAAATGCAATTACATTTTAACTATGTTTTTTGAAAAAAAATTAGTTTCTAAATGACTTTTACAAAACCATCACTGTGGTAACAGAACATGTGTCTTTATGAAAGCGCATGTAGCAAAGAAACAGACTTGAAAAATTCTGCCATCTCTGAATAGGAGAAATTCAAAGTCTGCAGGCTGGCCAGGTAATCATTTAGTCATTCTAGCCTATTGTTATAAATTACATTGTTCAAACTATTCAAACTGAGCAATGAAAAGATGACATAAAATACATATATAAGTAATGAGTGAAAATTTCTCCTTATTTGAAACACCATTCTGCCTTATTAGTTTCTTACAGAGAAATCCAAGATGATAAAATTGTTGATGATTACGATGATGCATGGACCTACATCCACATTTAAAAAAAAGGAGCTGATGGACTTTCTAAAAGAAAACTTTTTTCAGTATTATCTTAAACTTCATGTTTCTATCACAGCCCTATGCCTAAGAGTAAAGCGTTGGTCTCATATACACCAAAACATTAGAATATAGGCAAATACAAAAAGAAGCCTGCTCCAAACACACATGCACACTTTTAAATACAGCCTGGGATATTCATGTAAATGTGTAAAGCTGTTGACACTACAGTTTTAAACAGTATTTTTTTCATGATATTCAAACAAGGAATAAGGACACGCTGCACACACCAGGGTGGAATCCTGCTCATATCTGAGACTGCTCATTCCAAACCCAGATCAGACTTCCATTCAGATGTGGTACAGCGACAAGTTTTTGTGCCACCCTGCAGTCACTCAGAACTTTTGTCATCATGGAGAAAGAAATCAATAAAAGCACAATGATATCAGGGCACAAAAATGCTCACAAGTGTCCATGGACATAAATCTAAATGACTTAAGGGGAAGCTTAATTCTACAGGGTTAGGCATCTCTTTCCCGCTGGGCAGTGGGAAATCCCAGCACACCATGGAGCAGGAGCTCCCCTCGCACCCAGGGCGACACATTGGCTGTGGGCTGCCTCTGGGCTGATGCTCCTCTCCAGTTACAGCCTGAAACCCCACGCAAGGACCTTGCAGGACAATGCCTCAGCTAGGAGCAGCAATGGAGATGCTAACAGAGGTGTTATTCCTCCAGTGAATGATGATGGCTACTCCCATTCTTCAAGGTTGATACTTGCTGCCAAAATCCAGACCAGAAGAAACTAGCCAGAAAATAGCTATTTTGGCCTTGCAATAAAGTAATGATCATCAACAGCAAGTTCTCTTTTCCAGCACACATATGTAACAAAAGATTCATATCTCCTCTCCTTCCTGCCTCAAAAAATATGTTTGTGCAGTGTAACAATTTATAGAAATATTGGAATAAATACTATGAATATTCAGGCCACCTGCATTTCAGATAAGGTAACATTCATGTTTTAGAATTAGTAGACGTGTAAGTTTTATTACTTTTTTGCTAACCACTGTGCATGCAAGTAGTCTGGCATTTTCAGAAAGAAAGTTAGCGAAGTTATTAATTTCTTTAGAAGCAGAACTTGATGCACACAGACAACTATTTTTACTTGCACTACAAGCTTCTTCTCAAAGTAGATACATAACTTTTTGTCATCTACAGCTCCATTATTAGTTTCAGTAAAAAGATTCACATGAAGTTCTAGTGAACAGAAGGGGAAAAGAAGAAAACGAAATAACAGTGAACTGATTGCTTACACCTTTGATTGTTTCCTTGACCCAGAAATCCTTTAAGCACAAGTGTAATTTCAGGCACATGAATAGTACTATGACTGCAATGGAAGTTGCTCCTCGAAGTGTAAGAGTGTAAGGCTTTCTCTAGAATAAAGACCAAAAATCTCAAGCACTAAGCAGACACTAAGGATTTCACACATTTTAAGTAAAAAGAAGTCCTTAGTTTTTTTCTCGTATGTTTTTTATACACTTTATAAATACTTTTTTTAGCTAAGGCAAATCTATGACAGGGATTGTGGAGTTCTTAACTTTCATTTAGAAAAACTGCATTGAGGATTGACTAAAACTCCTACTGCCACAAAGATTTATACCAATTGGGGATTTAAGCATCCAAATGAATGTAAGTAAACAAGACACTAATTTGGTCTGACCTAAGATTAAAAGTTCCCTTCAAGACTGGGAAAAAGCAAACACCAAACAACCAAAAAATAAACTCCAAACCCTAAAACATTCCTCCAATTTGGAGTGGAACTGATGCTCACATTGGGTTGCTGTAGTTAGTCTGACAATGAAAAACTTGACTGGACCTATATACAAATGCTTTGACCTCTCATTTACTTGCCACTCCTGCCCATTTCGGTGGAGGTCAAATAAAGCTGCCACACTAACACCTTCATTTATCAAATAACCTGAGGAATCACCAAAATGGCACATATCTGAAGATGGACCAAGAAATTATAAATTTCAGGAGTTAACATATTTTTTAAAGTTTATAACAAAGTTTAAGATGGACAACTGCTTACATTAAATAAAATGATTTTTTTTAGATTAAATGAAAATTAAATTGAATTCTTGAGATGATTTGTCAGCATTTTAAAACAAAATCCACCCTTGAACACAGTCCCAAGAAAAGGACAACAGCGCAAAGAATAAAAGCCTTCACATATTAGTGGACTCCAGTAATTCTTAAAATTCTGGCCATTTAGTGCTAATTGAAATGCACTTCACATGGTGAGCAGGCACTGACCCACATCAAGTAATGCGTACTTCTAAAATTTTAATCATGAACAATTCATACAGTTACAATATGACCTCCAAGGCTAAAAAAATTGCCCTGCATAGAACCTTTATTCTTGCAATTTATTAAGTCAAATGCTTTTTGTATACTACCACTGACTTCAAAAAGGTATCATTTACATTTATTAGCTTTAGTAGAGCATATTCTTTATAATTAGTGGTATATCCTAGAATCACAGAATCATATCTTAGTATAGGTAAACCACAACAATCGTTCAGATTTCATCCTTAGGCTCATTACACGGTTAATCTCAAAGATGAAATATGACTGCAGTTAATTCTTCTGTTTTGATGCTCTTTTTTCATTTGTCTACTGAAAAAAAACCCTCTCCAAAAGTGTAAGGTGTTTTAACAATTACTCGTAGTCTTCTGTTTCTTTACATAGTTATTAAAACTTGAATCAAACCCTGGCTTTTACTACTGAGATAATCCTCTAATTAGTGAATTGTTCACACCTTGCAGAACTGTGCTGCACAAAACAGTTTTTCCCCTAGATGTGTACATACTATTAAATTTTATTAAAATGATCAATTAGCCAGGGCCACCTCCTAATTAAAAGTTCGCAGAATGTTACCTTTGACCTAATTGTATTTTGCTACTTTAGGTATTTGCATGAAAGACATGAATTTATTTTATAACGACAGAAGTTTTAGAAAAAGAGATGCTCCCTCAGCTATGAGCACTGCATATTACTACATAAGATTTTAGCTTATGTTTTCCTAAAGCCTCTTAAACTATTATTTGAATGAAGAAAATCTGAGACAAATACAGTGCTGCTTGGCTCCACAGTGAACAACACCACATTTAAAAAGAAGGGCACAAAAGTCAATGCTCAGAATCACGTTCAAAAAAATATGTTGCCAGGTACAATCACACCATATAACCCACACCATATATTTATGCATACAGTGTGCAAATCACACATGGGGAAGAGGAATAACGTTAGCATGAATACAGAAGAAAATTATCTCACTTCCATTTCAGATACACGGTAAGGCACAGAGGACAGCAGATGGAAGGAAAGAAAATGATCTCCTCTTGAACTATAAAAAAGAATAAAATGTGTCAGCAGCAAAAACTAACCAGGGGACTGGTCACATAATAATCTTTAATTTTTTTATATATATAAAATAAAATATTATATAAAATATCCTTCATTGTGTTTCCTTAGAGTGTGATTTTTTAAATCTTTGTTGTTAAACTTTAGAACGGAAATGATGCACCTTAGTATGAAGCAATACCCTGTTTGGACTATGTTTCTATGCCCTTAAACACAACACTCTTGCATCTGACAACCTACCTACTGCAGGATGGCTCTTCTCTAAAAGTGACATGGCAACAGGAAAATCATAACTTCCGGCCCAGTGTCACTATTCCTGAAAGCTGGGAAAATGTTCTTTGAAAACATAATGTTTATGTTACTTTCAATAGGAAACATAACTTGTTACAGTCAGCTGTTTTATTTTCTAAATATCAGTAGATATTTTCAAAATATAAAAAAAATTGGAAAGATATCTGGTAATGATCTTTTGGAAACACTGAGTTGTGAATATCCACACATATTTATTCATCCACTTTATGTGATATGCTTCAAATATCCAGACAGGCACCCAAATAAATTTTTAATCTTCTGGACCTTGGCTCAGAAGTGCAGAATTCGTTTTTGGACAGGACGCCAATTTCAAAAGTACTCTGACAAAAAACAGTCAGAAACGATGCTGTACAACTAATGCATTGCCATCTGCATTAGATTCTGGTGCATTTTTAGGCAAAGCAACATATAGCAAGTGTATCTATGAAGTCATGAAAGGTCATGAGATTTTTTTTTTTCTTGGATCCTTGAGTCCAAGCCTTGAGCTTTCTCTGTTAGAGTCCCCTCTCCCCCATTCCAATTTAAAAAAGCTTGATTTGACATTTAGATCATGCTCTGCGTTTAAGAAACTGTGCAGAGCTGAAGTGAAAGTAAATGCAGTGATTATACTTACCTTCGTATGTTTTTGTTTATATGGTATTTGTGATCAGGTAGAAACTCGGTCTATGTAGCTGAAGCTTATTTTGCCTGGTGGCAATGCTACGAGATGCAATTTTGCTGTCTAGTTGGGTGCCTTCAAAGTCTGGAACAGTAAGCAACAAGATGGTGACAGCACAGATCATTTCCATCTAAAAGTAAAATAGATATTTCTGAAACTGTTTCAAGTAGAACATTACCGTCTATAAGTACCTATGAATGTGTCAGTGAGAGCGCGAGAACATAAGGAAAAGCCATTTAGCTGTAACAATACTTTGAAAATGTTTCTTTGCTGTAGTACTATCAGAGCTGGCAAACAGCGTTTTCAAAGAAGTTAGCCTTCCCAGCTGCGGGCGGGTTTCTGATTTAGATCATACATGAAAAGAAAACCGATTGAGCCAAAAAAGGGTTGGCAACTATCACCAAAAACTTTCACAGAAGGAATGCGTGCACAGGAAAATGTTTCATTCTTATGCACTTTTGTTACTGTGAATAAACTTTATTGATTCATTAAATATATAATCGCAGTATTAAGCAAGGTACCTACTGATCTTTCGCACTGATGCTAATAACACACTTGGCACAATCTGGGTTTCCATGCACAGGCTGTCGGTTGTAGCTATTGTTGACAACTGGGGAATTTTATGGTAGTCACAAACAACTACACTAAGTAGTTTTACTTCATTTCTCATTTTAAAATCTTTATCAGCCATTTCTGGAAATGCTCTAAGACCTCTGAATACAGACCTCTGGTACAAATATTCATTACAAAGGGAAAAGATCCACTGAATTGTATAGCTCAGCTCTTACTGCAAGTGCCAGCAGAACTGTAGAGAAATCTGTAGAGAAATCTGCAACAGGCACACACCGAGCTGCCTCGCTCACAGTCTTAGATTAACAGGCATGGGGAGGAATTAAGTGTCGGAAGACAGTCACAGCTCGAGCAGCGTGGCCAAGTGCTCAGCTGTTGAGTTATGGGCTGTGTCAAGCCAGCAGGGAACCTCTAATTTCACACGTGAAAGGACGAAAGGATAAGTCTTGTGCCAAACCTAGACCTCAAATTAAGAGTCTGGTGCATCTCTAATTCTATTTGACATGAAATACTCTCTCAGAAGGGTTAGGGTGAATAAGTGTGTTTAACAGAGCTTTATTTACTAGAATTTTATTCAGAAGAAACCGGGAGGGACAGACCCAGTAGAACAATACATTTTCTTCTTTATTCCCCAAGGACAGAGAAAGAATTGCCAGAATTTAGCACTCAGGAAATCTGATTCAAATGGGCCAGTTGGTTGTTAACAGATACGCACAGATCCAAACCCAAGGACACAGTGGTCTGCATGGCAACACAAAGGTGCATCAAATTTTTAGTTCAGGATCTGGCCCCCTGCTACTGAACCAATTAAAGATCAGTGTGAAAAAAGATCAGGTAAATACAGTGCTCAGCTAGCACATGAAGGCAACACTGTAGACTTCTACTCTGTCGGGCCAGCTGACTAACAAGTAGTGAAACACGGCACAGAGCATCTGCGGAAGTTTTCATTAAATCACTAATCATTAAGTCAAGTAGTCTGGAAGTGCTGCTCTTTTTCAGACTTGTGTTTAGAAAAGTATCAATATAAATTACCCAAAATCACATTTTCAAATAACACCTCAGAAATTTACCTTTACATATAGTTAACTATATTGCCTACTGTGTGCACAAGAGTGCATATTCTGTATTTTCAGGCATCTATTAAGATTTTACATCTGATTCATCTATACACCAGAAAAACTGAGATCCTTGAGAAAATCTTGGTATATTCACTGTTGGGCTATTTGTCCAGCTGCTTCTACAGTGCAAACATACAACCAGGGCAGCCGAGTGAGGCCACCTGCAATCCTTCTCCATTTGTCCATGGAGTGCACAACTACCAGCACGCAGGATGAAACCTAATAATATCAACTCATGTAAATAATCAACTAATCCAAGCAGATGTGTAAAGACCACTTGTTTGCATTGCAAAGTCTGGCATAGGAGAAAAATGGAACAACTCGAGATTAGTTTTTTTAATTTCAGCTTTAGACTTGCTCCCTGTAGGAACTACTTTCTGTCAAACTTCTAAGCTATTCGAGGCTGGCAGCTTTCTTTGGATGAATCAGCAAAAGGTTGTAATGTAGATCTGCTACTTAACACATTTAGAGAGGCAACTTACCAGCTTCTGGTTGCAATTTGTTACCAACAGTGAAACAGCAGTAATAGCTGAAGCTTCCCAGCACACTAGACTTCTTCTGAAAGTCATTATATGGTTGACCGACACCGCAAAGGGTCAAACAACTGCTCACCTTTACAGATTTGCTACAAGCAGTGAACCGTTATAGCCTTTTTCTTTACGGAATGTTCCTTTGTACCCTCTTTCCCCAACTCATCACAAACCAGAAACTTCTGTCACATTCTCTTCTGAGCCGTGTGCCGTCCAGCAGACTCTCGAATGCAGCAGAAACTTGAGCTTTTAACTTTACTTGTGCCCTGCTATTTGTGCTATTCTCTAGCCCAGACCTAGAGAGGGCAACACTAATAGAGGAAAAGCCTTTTTTCTCTTGTAGCAGTACAAGGCAACCAAACCCCACTCTGACTCCGAGCCGCAGTAGTCAGCAGGGACAGCCTTGGGAAGAGGGATAATGCCTTCCTCTGCTTTCTGGCCGTTCGCTTGATGTGTGTGGACTCTCAAAGAAGCTGCTGCAGCACAGGAGAAAAACAAGTGCCAGTGCCACAGCAAATGACCAAGAGACAAAGCTATGGCCTCCTTGCGCCCAGGAAATATTCAGATGATGTGCAGTTATTTATTTCTTTCTAAACCCTGTTTCTTTCTAAATCTGTGACAGAATAAGCTCCTTAAACAATGACTCAAGCTCAGCAAAAGCACTAGGGACATTACAAGCTACAACGGAAGCATGAGCAACAAGAATAATTTTAAAACAGGTTGTATTAAAAAAATGTCTCTACCCAAGGCTAACGATGAAATCACTTCTCAAAGCTAAAATAAGTAAATGTTTTTTTCTGAGATCATAAAGCCTAGTCTGAGAAATAACCAGACAGGTCTAATGTTTGCCTTCTAATGTGAACCTTCTATATTTGATTGTATTCCCCAGTATCTTTGAACACACATGGAAATTAGTTACTCAGGCTCCTCCTACAGAACATCGTCAATGTCTACAGAGCTCTGCATGAATAGCACCTGCTTCATTATCTTCGCATACTTTAGGGTATCTGGAGTACTCTCAGCTGCCGAAACACAGCAACTATTTCACAACTTTGTATACAAACAGTTATGCACTACAAAGGAAAGAAGTGGTAATAACAAAAATAAAGTTGTTTCTATTTGCAGGGTCCATTAATACCCACGTAACAAACATTAGGAATTTTTTAACGAACATTTACAGATACAGAAAAACATTAAGAGTCTGTTTTTCAAGGTTAGTGAGCATCCTGCTGCTACTGCTTATTCTACGGCTAAAAACTCAGAACATATACATCAATAGGAGGAGAATTTGCTACACCTGAAGAGAAACGTGCAGCAAAATTCCTTCTTCGTGCCAGAAAGGAGCCATATGAACTACAGTTCAGAAACAATACCATGCTGACAAACTGTTTCCTGGTAAAAGTATCAGCTCTTGACAATGAGCTCTTTTATTTTATTTCAAAGCTTAGTGAGAGAGACCCTAGCATCACGACATGATACTTTCACTTTTCAGCATTGACTGTAAAGAAAGCTGCTAGGGAGATCTGCAGAGCCTGAAAAAACGAGTGTGGGCAGATCTGGCTACCAAGGCAGGAGGTTAGGCGCTTTCACCTCCTCCCAGAATCCATGTTACCTACGGTGGTCTCGCTCCAGGTCTGCTACTACAGTTGTTGACTCCCTCCCTTTTCCATTTGATGCCTCAGTTGTTCCGCTTTTTCTGCACAAACAGGAGCTCTCTGAAAAGTCCCCAGAATATCCCTTTTCCTGATGTGTTTTTACCCACTGGAAAATTACCTCTGAAAGATTTACTAGCAACACTGGCATAGTATATTTAGTCAAAGGTCAATAAGGCTACGAAATGTTGTGTTGGCTGAAAGGCTATTGATAAGTTATTGCTGGAAACAGGCTATTATAAACATAGATTAAAAGTTACTCTAAATCAAGGGGACAGCATTTCTTCATGAAGTTTAGTCACACAGTGTAATGAGATAAAAAAACCAAATTAAATTCTTGCTCATCTGGTCCTGCCATTTTCCCAGTATGACATATTCCTTATTTAACAGTAAGAAAGAAGTCAGTCATAATTAAACTAGATTTTCCCTTTACTCAACTAGAGAAAAAAAACCCACATTTTTATTTTATTGTTCTAAAAAAGCGTGCTTACGACAGGCAATAGGCAACTTCTTGCAATTCATTGCTGACTCTAATATGCCAAAGAGAATCATTAAATGAAATTGTTTATGAGGAGGCTGAATTTTAAGTAGTATATTATAGCTGTAAATATAAGCCAATGACTCCTGCTATGTAATCCATTACAAATCTGCTAGGCAATCAAAATTCAATTAGATTTAATCCACTAATGTTCAACAGACATGTCAAAATAATGTTTATAACAAATAGTTAGAAATTGCTATCCATTGTCTACCAGTGAAGATACTTATTCATGGCAGAGTTATCAAACCTGGAATCCATTGTCCAAATTAGACAATTATTTTGACCAATTCAAGTACTCAATTTGACTTCAATTTGAAAATCTGGAAACCCTTTCATTACTTTTCATTTAGTATCGGCATCATTTCTGATTAGGATGCTTTATAAGTGATAGCTGTTCATTAGTCACTGGTATAATTACAACTCACGTAATTGTTCAAGTGAGATTTGAACAGTGTTATTTTAAGAAAGCTTAAACCTGTGATGTTAGTCCAGAAGCATTCAATATAACTGCAAAGAAAGCACTTCTGTGGTATGATTGTTCTATCTTCCATGTGATGTTTTCAATTCATGTTTAAAAGTGGGGAAAAAAATGTCTGTAAATGTCTGTAAACTGCATATGAATTTGTTGGTATCAACCAAACCCACTGAAGAAATTGGAAAGCCTTCAGTAAGAATAACTCACCATGTTGAACAAGGAAAATTTTACAGAAATAAAGATAGACAAGCAAAAGAAAGAAAAAAAAAAGGAAGAAAAAACCTAGTAAAATAGCTGTGACATAGTAACTACTTATAGCTTACATGAAGGAAGCTGATTGTGTTATAAGTGGTAAAACATAGGCACCCATGTTTGGGAACAGTCTTTCTATACTACTGTCAGTGAGAGCAGATTCTGCACAGATCCTATTTTGCTCTATTGCACTGAAGTACTTAAAATAACAAAACCAGAAAACCTGGTTAGTTGTCTACATTGAAGTTCAGACCAGGTCAGCACCATACAAAGAGTATCCCTGCCATTTATTGATGCTGCTGCTGTGAAATGATGAAATAGTCTACTAACACAAGTGTATGGCAACATATAATGTCTCCGTATCTCATCTTACCGTGAAATAAGTTTTATATTAGAATTCACTCCATGAATAAGAAATTATTTTTGGTCTTTGGAATGTGATAAACATAGGTGCTGACCTTGAAAGGGGTTTCCTTATGGCCTCAAATTTCAGTCCAGACTGTGCAACTTCCTTCTAGAGTTACTGTTGACTCCTTTCCCTTGCAAAGCCTTGTAACCATGAGCCGGCAGAAGAAAGAGCTAGTATAATGCAGGTTATGAACAAACAGAGAAATGAGGGAATTGGCAAGACCTAGCAATGTCAGTGATGTCATTCATTACAACAGCAATGTAATTTATTGGCAGGCCTGCCTCAAGCAGCTGAAAGGCCAGAAGTCCACATGTACATCTAAAATTTTATAATCTTATTTAATACAGTCAAACACACTGGATGAACTATATACACCTTAAAACAGGACACTAAATCCCAAGCATGTTAGTCTTTGTCCTTTGGATTTACGCTCTTTTGTGCTCAGTAGATCCACACACAACTTGGTTCCAGAGCATCTGTAGATCTGACAAATGCAGACTCCTACCTACGAGACACAAGCTGCTTGTCAGTCCCACAGCCTGTACACCTCTAAATGTGAAAGAATTTACCCCATAGTCTTAGTTCCAAGTGCAGTCCACAATTAAGTAGCACAATGCGAGAAACAACCCTTTACATAGGAAAGATTATATTTTAAAAAATTTTAAACCTCAATTGCTGATCTTTCAGAGTCAGTCTTGCTCCTTAAATTTATTTTTGCTCCCAATCAATTGAAGGCACAAATAATAATAGAATTTAAACACAAACAAGTAGTTAAGCAGGTACATCTGATATTTTGCTACTGTAATTGCACATATAAAACTAGAAACAATGTCTAAAATGGAAACATTATTAATACAATAACTGGTATAGTCAGGAAGCAGTAATGATTTATAGTATGTGAAACGTGGGATGTAAGAAATATGAACAACTTTTATACTTCTGATCTGTAAATTTATTTTCAGCAAAAACTTCATCTTACCAAACTGTGGAATAGACAAACAAATGCATAGCCTGTGATATGACAAGGCTACATCATTAACTATTTCTATTTTGTATTTTCCTTTTTTTGTTTACATAAAGCAGATGGTAGCTGTCAGCACGCGTAACTAAATCAGACCCAATATTAGATCTCACCAAAATTTAAAAAATAATTTACTTGCTGAGCACTGTATTTTGGAATCAAATGGCTGCATGGAAATTCATGTTTAATTTAGTAAATTGTTCTGATAAGAAAACCCAAAATTGAAGTCAGAATTTTCATTTAAAGTGTTTTAAATATAACAGTTATCTTGATTTGGAGTTTTTGTTATTTTAAGATTAAAAAGAAGAATTTTCCTTACAGTCAAATTAAATGTTTTATGTAAAGATGCAAACATTACATAGTTTTACTCATGTTTTCAAGAAAAAAAGAGATGTTTTAAAGCTGGTTTCCAACTCTCTACTTTCATAAAACATCAGTTAAAAAATGCAACTTCCCTTTCAGCTTTATTCATCATAAGAACACTTTCAATAAAATTCAAGCTGTAAGATTTCAGTGAAAGAAAATTAAGTAGAAATGAAGTAACTGGTTACTAACAGTCACACAGAAATTGTTGTTCTCCACTACAAGTAGGCTTAGCTAAAAGTAAACCATCTCTGAGTTCAGGTCTACATTAAAACAGACCACTGCAGATACACATACATATACATGCATGAATGAAAAATTGTAATATCTCCCACAGAGGATTTTTTTGTTGCACCTCACTTATTTAGCAATCAAAAATAATTCCACATTCTCTTTAAATCTCTGCTATGTAAGATCAAGTCTCATAAATTTTTTTACCACAATGTGAAGAAATGAATGGTAGCAAAGCCATTTACCTTCTGTCTTTTGATAAACTGGCTATGTTACTGACTCTAAATCGAGTGTTTCTCCAGTAACCGAGGCCATCAGATCCCAAATGATATATGTTTAGGTAATGCACCATGAAACATTTGCCTGAAGCAGTTCTCAAAATTTTTCAGCAGGATCCCATTAAGCCTTGCTAAGGCACGAAGTAGGTATTGCGATATAAAAGCCTTCCTCACTGAAATCTAATACACTTAATTCTGGTGTCAAATCTCTTTTACAATGATCAAAACAGCACTTAAAATTATATCTATTCCTTATCTGTTTTACAGGCCAAGAAAACACTACCACAACTTTTAAAAGGGTATAAAATGATCAAAGGTTTCCTTTCACCATAGCTTCCAGAAGGGTGTCTCATTCTCCCAGTAAGTACCCAAAGAGGATTAAATTTTTTCTTCAAATTAACTCATATTTGTATCACTCAGAAGGGTACTTTCTTTTCCTGAGAGCTACACCAGTTCTTCTATAAGGTTCATTGTACTGATTAACCATGAACACGCTTTACAACTACAGTCACAGTGTAAATCACAGGAGATGTGAAGATGGAAGTTGTTGGAATCTCATCAACGAGAAAAAGCAAGATATAGGTGCATGAATGCATCATCTTATAATGAAAAATTCCAACATTTACATACTACTCTTCTGACTACTTTTAAAGGACTGTCTGCCATTCTCTGTCATACTATACTTAAACAAATTTCATTTTAATTATCCTTAGTTGGTCTATTTGCAGGTTCTGACTTTGTAACTTGACCTTTATGCTTTAGTACAGAGTCAGGAATAACCTTGTAAACTCCACTGAAAGTTTAGACAAATAAAATTCAGATATATACTACACACTAGGACTGCAGTATCTTGTGTATACATACTACAAGTTTAATTAGTAAATTTATTACTGTTTCCCCAACAGGTATAAAAAGAACCTCTATTTTCTAATCAGATTCCTTTTAATACAACATTTCCATTCAGATCAAAATCAAATACTGACCTTTTACCAGTGTTTTTGGTGCCGAGAGCCTTTTGTAAATAGACTATGAATAAATCTAGGGAGCAGGGAAGAAGACGACAACGATGTTCTTTCAAAACGCAAATGCAGCTATGGCTCATGGTGCAATTTAAGAACTGGTGTACAGGATTAGACTAAGCAACCACTTGATCCAACTATCCTGTCTCCGAAAGCCATAAAAAGATGTGCAGGGAAAAGTAAAGAAAAAACAGGGCAAACATACATAAGACCTCCCCACTGCTCTCCTAGACTCTAACCATTTTCATAGAGGTTGTGTCGGAGCCACCTGGCTTCTATGTATTTCTGAATCCATTTTCCAGTCTTGCCTTGAACACGTCTACACTGTTCGCATACATGGAATTGCCTGCTAAAATCTACAGCTGCATGGTCCGTATTTCACAAAAAACTGCCCTTCCTTTGATTTACTTAGAAACCAGCTTCTGCGAGACCCAGCTGATGTTCTCTAGCTACTGTGCAACACAAATGATGTTATTTAAATAACAGGTGCTAAATATATTCCCATCATGTTCATGTGAGGATGTGCAAATATGCTTAACTACCAGCAGGCAAACTTGGACTTTGTGATATCTATTTAGCATCAAGATATGCTTATACCAACACCTTTGAAAAATAAAAATGCCAAATTCTATTTCAGTATATTAAAAAAAAAATGCATAGGAAATTAGAGGACTTCAGTTAAAATAAGGGATAGCACAGTAATTGATCTAAAGGAGGATTCTATGTAAACATGTCAGCTTGGAATGCAACGCATACTTCAGAAGCTAAAGTGATTTAAACACTTGAAATATTAAGATATGATTGATATATAAATCAATCATATCTATATATAAAATCAGTTGGTACGATTTTGAACATATTCTTAGCATAAAATTAAAAAATCTTGCTGCTGTTGAAAAACGTCTCATCACTTCCTTAAAGTAATACTGCAAGAAGATAATCCTATGAGGCTGAAGTAATCATATCGTACCATACCAGAGTCTGTACCATAATCATAAATTTATGCTTACAGATTTACCACAACACAGCTATATCCCTTGTACTGTTGCATACCATGCTTTCTTGGTCAACAAAATTGAAAATAAAGAGTAAAACTTTAAAGAATAAAATAAAAACCCCAATACTTCTCAGTAACTCACTAAGAAAAGTGTGTATATGTTTATGTACAGATAATGAAAATACTTACACTAAGTATTTGATTTTCCTTTTGCCTTAATTTAACTTTCATAGATGTGAATTGATACCATTAAATCATCTACCTCCAAAGTACATAGTTATAATTTGACTAGCTTTTTTGGCACACATGACTGCTACATAATTATGAGGGACCTCTGGCCAGCCCCACTGTCCAAGAGAGATGCTACTGAACTGCCAGGGAAACCTGCCATTGAAAGTGAGACAGAAATGAAGTACTTCAGAGCATTCCGTCAAAATATTGGGAAAAAATCCATGGTATTCAGCTGCCTCTCTTTTTAAAAATTAAAACAAATATAGAACTGCTTAAATACACCTAATAAGTTATCTGCTATAAGTGTTTGAGGGTTACAGCTTAAACAATGCAAATCAATTTGTAAATTATACAGTTTTGGAGGGCTTTTTTAAAGTTTCATTTATGCTGGAAAATCAGTGAGATAAAAGATTCCCCATAGAGTTTTCCTTCTGAAAAGAAAAAAAAAACAACAAAAAAAACCCACTAGTGCTGCAACACATCAGAATACCAAAAAGGACTGGCAGATTTTTAACGCTTTTGGCTGTGCTGATGCGTAGGGAGGAATATTTTTTGATTGTATCTCGACTGTTACAACTTCGAACTGAAAGAGCAGTGATGTCACCAACTTTTGGAAGACACGCTGCGTTTTGTTCTTTGAAAGGAAATTGACATTTTTTCTTTTTTTTTTTCCTCCTTAAACAGAGTAAGAAGTCTTGTTGCTGACGACTTTTGCTGTCAAGTACTCTCTGAAGATCCATTCTGATAGCACATTCAGAAAATGCAACTTCTTTGAATGAGAGAGATTTCTCTTATGAAAAATCTCTGTCAAATTGAAGTCAAAATTACACACTGTAGTTCAAGGAAAAAGGACATTATTTAAGCAATAATGCACACACAAAAACAATGTACCAGGACTCCTCATCAGTAGTTACAAGGCTGCTGATGCTCTGTGGGAAAGCCTGAAAAACAGGTGGAAGCTATGCTGATTTGTCACATTTTGTCCATGTCTCTCTTTGACCTTTCTTACTTAGTGATATTTTCAAGTACTACTGTAATACATTTTAAAACCTTATTTACTAAAAAAGCATGAAGCTTTTCTCATGAAAACAAGGTCTATTTCTTCTGAACACATGAAGTCTTATGAACAGTTTCTCCTCTGTTTTATTACAAAATTATTTTCACAGTATCATTTAATAGTAACTTCTATAGTAATAGTGTATATATATGGTAATTTCGCTTTCGGGAAGAGAAAATAAAGGGAGGGAAGTAAGCTTTGCATAGGTGTAACATGCTTCAGAACAGCCTTATTTTTAGTATTTGTGTTAAAATATTTCATATAAAACTTTAGAAGAAGAGTTGGCACATTCTTAATGTTGACTTTAAAGTCCATACTACAAGTACCTAAGGAAAAATGTAGACATACATTGTAGACATGTGGACCTATCTTGTACTTGCAGACCGCTGTGTATTCTTTCAATCTTTCTTGTACTTTCCTGGCAGAAGAAAGGGCCACCGTTGTGAAATGGTGGCAGTTTATATTCAGCCGGGCTGGGGTGGGGAATCCCTTTAGCACAGAGCTAGGTAGAAATCTACAAGCCTCCTTATTTTTTGTAAAGGTTTGTGAAGACTACAGCTGAGTGGAGGAAAAAGTATTTTGTATCACGTTTTGTACTGTTTATATAGTCAGCTGTAGCTTTTGCCTTTTGTACACAACCATGCTTTTTTTCTTATTTGACACACCAGCAGCTTTAGTTTCACTATAACTTACTTTATATATATGCATAGATGGCAAACATAGATATCTACACACATCTTCTCAATCCTATTTACACCCAATATTCCCTCATCCTATACTTGGTAAGTTGAACATTTTTGTTAAAAGGAACAGCACCACATCTGTCCTTGTGAACTGCCTTGTTGCAAAAAATGAATTACTGTTTCCAGGTCACTTCTCCAAATAGCCAAGATCTTTTAAAACTGCAATTGTGCAACCAAACCTGCTTAGGTTCCCTCCTAGCTTTTGACTGTCATTAGATTTAACAGGCATGTATTCTATTCCATCTTCCAATAGCAAAACCACATAATGCCATCAGAACAGCCCTACGGATAGCCACACATACCTTGCTATTTTAACTAGCAGCCACTGAGCATCACTGTGAGCACAGATGCACACACAAGAGAAGTTTCACCTATCAGTTACTAATTTATGTGAATGTCATTTAGGAGTTTTCAAACTGAAAATCGTATCTTGACACCCTCAGCCACAGTGGAAATGATCCATAACTAGAACTCTACAAAAGTGTAGCAACACAAATTGCAAACCCATGGCAGCAACAGCTTCAAAAATATTTAGAACAAGAATAAGGAAGAAAAATAAAATATCTTAATCTCATGCAAAGGAAAGTAGCAAACAAAAAAAAAGGGGGTTAACATTCATCATCTTTACAGAAAACATGCATACTCATTCCATTCCTAAACCAGTTTGTTAGGGCTAAATATTGCCACACTATTGCTGTTGTGAGAGTAAGGCACAACAGCCCTGCCACCGGACGTGGTATTGACTCATGCTATTTATGTCGTAGGACACACGTATCAAGTGTCATGTTTTTCCACACACAACCCTGAATTTCCTGCAAAATTGTTTGCCAAAAATAGCAATTTGGAACTTTTATATATTTGACACACACAAATTTCTGGTAGCTTGCTATTTGCTCCCTATTGTTGTTTTTCTTTCTTCAGATATTCTATTTGTAGCCAAGTTATTCACTACTGGCTGAAACATTTACCTTCCTGCTCTCACCAGCACATTCACACAGGCAAGTAAGTTAATTCCTCTTCCAAAATTATTCAAATGACAACAACTGCTATGAAAAAGGAGTGAAAGAGAAGGAGAGGTCAGACAGCAAAAGAGCTCTGTGGGCTGGCACCAGTAAACGTGTCACTTTTTTTTTTTTTTTTTTTAAAAT
>Ga0065711_1028229_pt1 | contig 42728 bp, 21 predicted proteins | sample Hoacrofraction12_FD_59098 | JGI IMG/M metagenome (GOLD analysis project Ga0065711, IMG submission 59098) | Hoatzin crop microbial communities from Cojedes, Venezuela - Epithelial fraction 12 v2 (version 2) | ecosystem: Host-associated > Birds > Digestive system > Esophagus > Crop | place...
CTGGAGATATTCAAGACCCGCCTGGATAAGGTCCTGTGCAGCCTGCTGTAGGTGACCCTGCTTCGGCAGGAGGGTTGGACTAGATGACCCACAGAGATCCCTTCCAACCCCGACCATTCTGTGATTCTGCGACTAGCACAGCTCTCTGGCTGAGAGCTTCCACCTCCTTTGTCATTTTATAATTATATGAAAAAGGCATTATCTCTCAGCACAGGTAAAGTAGAGCAACAATCCCTCTGTTATTGAACAACACTACTGTATGTGAAGTGGTGTGTAATACTCAGCTGATGCACTGACATAAATCTCAAATATACAGTTTAAAACCGGCATTGGTTAGAAAGCACCTACATTGCCTGTACTGAAATGTTAAGTTCACAAATTTAGAGGGTTTTTTAACATTTTGGGATAACTAAACATTCAGTTAAGATATCTTCCTTCCATATACATTTCTAATGAAGAAAAAAATTGTTTGCTAAAATATTTGTGGAATCAAAACCCAAAAAAAGACGTAACTCCAGGACCACATAATGATTTCAGCGGTGACCTCTCATATAGTATCAACTGGATATCAAATACCCACTTTTTCGCTCATAAATTGGAAATTTTCAGCTCTAATTAAATTTGCCCTCTTCCTCACTAGGAATTGATATATCCAACAGTGTTTTCACAAGAAACTCTTTCACTTTATCTCTCCATTTGAAGACAATGTATCACTAAGTTCACAGCATCCCACTTCCCAGACAACATTAGCATATCCTATTAGAGTAGTCAATTCTGACAAAAACCCCAAACCTGTGAATAAACCTCCCTGTGGTATTTGAGGGTGTTAAAATGGACTTCATTTCTAAACTGCTGGATTAGGTTTAATTTTATACCCAGTAAATAGAGAAGAGGAAAACCACTGTCCTCTTTTCTCATTGCATAAGAATCGTTAGTGCTTGTGGGTGCCATAAGTACTTCTATATGAGCATTGAAACTGTTGAAGAAACTGTCTGAGAGAGTTCTCAGTCTTGCAGCCCATCCAGGGACTGATGGAAAGTGGTAGCACATTGTCTTTCTTCCTGTCCATTCTGTAACACATATCTGGTGAGTAACTGTGACCGAAAAAATCTCTGCCTGCATTCCACTACACCTCTGCTTTCCCATTTTATGTGTGTGTGTATGTGTATATATAGATCATATATATCACATACATATATGTGTATATATAATATATATAGACATATATATATAGTGTATCCATATATATATTCTGATGAAAATGTTCTGAGACAAGTATGTTCCATTAAGTGGTTTTGCAGTGCTAACTCCATCTTAGTTGAAACCTGTAATATATAAGATGTATTCATAAACATATTGAATATAAGATTATATTGCCACATGTATCAATAGTATATATGTTTTTAAGAGTATATAGATTTATGTAGTTCATATTGGATGTAGCTTTATATTATTCATAGTCAACAAATCTGGCACAGGTTACCTTCTTCAACTGAGACCCGATAATTCAGAGTCCAGTACTGTGTAACAGTTTGTGTATAACTACTCCTAATTCCAGCAGAAGATACCGCTATAGAGGATAGCAGAGGGAGCATCAGGCAGTTGCTATGCTCCTTCAGTATTTGGTTTATTTGTCATCCAGACAATCAATGTCTGCAGGTGTGGCAATTTCATTTTAAAGGATTTTGTGTGCAATCTTCTTTTTGTTAATTTGTTATAACTCTTTAATGCTCATCAACTGTTTAATGCTTATCAGTGGTCATGTAGGCAAAGATAGGACAACATGAGATTTGGAGGCAGGGGCAGTGGACTGTGACAAAGCTCTAAGCAGGCCACATGTGAACTAGAAATAAGAAATCACATAACTGTTGCTAATGCAACTTTGATCCATACATAATAAACTTTGCTAGGTGTGTTAGTCTGGGATTCAGACACAAATATGGCTTCTAGTTTGGAGTTGGTTTGTGCCCGGACAGAGAAAACTAAAAACTACTTTATAGACATTTTTAGGGGTCCAAAAAAAGGTAAAATTGTCAGAGTTAAGGTCAATTAGATCAATTTTTGAAGACATTTATTTTTAAAACCGAAATATTCCCAGATTACAAGCTGCTAAAATTGATATATCACACTATATACTATCAATCTATAAACAAAAACAAATTAAATGCAATGGCACCAAATCAGTTCACAAAAATTCTGTAATAAAAACAGGCAGATAAGGCATTTCATTAACAGAGGAGGCCTCTGAAGATAAACAATTCTGGGAAGACTAGAGGAATTGTTCTTTTTTTATTACAGATATTATCCACAATTTTCTTGAAAGTGATGTGATGTCTTTAAGAAGTGAGTGGGCAAAATACAGGGTACAAAAATGGTGGGTTTTATATCCTCCAATTTGTAGTAAGACAGTAACATAATTTCAAGGACATTCTCTGTCTTCGCAGCAAGACGACTGTAACATAATGTAGTCTTCATCACTGCAGAATCTGTCCTCAATCTAGTTATACTCAGTTTCATTATTAAAGATGTCATGTAAATACATAGACAAGTTCAGTTCCAAGAACAGTAGACAGAGGCAACAGTATACTTCATAAGAAAACATGATTCCAGGTGACTATTAATATAATTTTATGTTTTGTCTTATATTTTTAACTGTGTTAATTGAATGTAGATGTTTGAATATATTTCTGTATCATGGTCATAACTCCTACGGTTCTTCTCTCCTTCAGGAGCCTTATGTTTAGAAAAAGTCTATTTTTTTTCTAAGATAACAAAAATCTTCAACTGCACATAGCAATCAGGCGTAATGTCTCTGGTCTATCTTCCAAACATGATCTCTGGGCATCTCTGATGATTTAGTTGTAACAGATTTTTAAATATAATTTTAATGGATTGTTGATACACTTTTATTTTTAGTTATTAGCTAGTTGCTTTCTCCATGTACTCCACGGTACAATCACTGTGTGTCTGTCAAGCTTCCCACCCTTGGTAAAACACTGGAATTTCTAGGAAGATAACACCAGAAGCTTCATTGTAGTTATTTTTCTATCATTACCAACATAGAAAAAACCCCTACTTTCCGTACATTTCCAGAGGAATGTTGAGGCCAGTGAGTCAGTCATAACTATAAAAATTTTAGACAACAGAGAAGAGCTGAGAAACAGCCAAATAATCATTTTGAGGTATAATTTTTCTGCAAAATTTGGACACCAGTTAATGATGCCAGTTCAAAAAAAATAAAAAGCTGATATCATTGTAATTAACAAAAAAACTTCCTCAGGATAGCTATGTTACTGTTAGAACATCTGTCAAACAACGCGTCTTGTCAGTGGGTTCAGCGGGTTCTCACTTCCTGGGCATTTTTCCAGCTTTCCTGGGGAATGTCTGCCTCTACTGTCATGGATTTTATTTTTAACTCTTGTTTCTCTGTATGATCCCATCTTTCTGAGAGTTTGTCTGTGACTTCTCAAGTATAAGGACACATATATGAACATTCCTCTTTTCCTGCATATGTTAGCAGGAATACTCAATAGTCCCATTCTTCCTATTCCTTGTGATCTGGAGAGTTCAGAAAGCATATTTCTGCTTTCTCCAAAAACTGTGTGTATATTGCAGATATGTCATGAAAGGCAATACCTGTGAGAATGTCCACTTTTTTCTGTAAAAAATTCAGAATAAATTGTCATTCCTGAAAAAGAAATCTGTCTGGATAATAATTAAATTGCTAACTGTCTCGGATAGCAGATGTATGTGAAATCCAACTAGCAAAATAAGACTTAAATTCTACTGAAGACTTTTTGGTAATATAGCAGTACCAATTTAACATTTTTTAGATATCTGCTATTCCATGTTTATTTTTTACAAAGTTTAATTGCAAAAATTAAAAATAATTTTTACTGAGAAGAAACCTAGCGTATGACCATGTGTGCAAGCAATCTGAAATAAAAACTATGAAATCAACCAATACATTCACACAAAAACTCAGAGTTCTAAGTTTCTGTGTGGTGAAACCATCAATTCCTGTCTAAGTGAAACAGGAAAGAAAATAGGACCTAGTCCTATGCAGAGAATCAGAAGTTGAATAGGTTATCAGTTTTTAAGCAGCTAGCCAAAGTATTAGAATCTATGTCAGAATTCTTTCCTGAAACTTCAGATCAGTGGACTCAAGAACTGAATTATTTTCTTACAGTAAGATAAATTAGAGGATACATGCCCGGGACATTTTTGTCTTAATTTAATATACTGATAAATGCAATAATCTAAATTGCCTACTAATCCAATTTATTAATATGCATGTTGAACAGGGTTATTAGACGGAAAAAAAACCTTCAGTATCTGTTTCACAATTATACACCACAAAGACTGAAAAGAGTGATTCATTTGTCTTCAGACAGAGGATAGTATTTCCCTTTCTCTTCTAACAAGTATGTCTCCACCTCACTGATTTCTGTGATTTAACCAAGATTAAATGATCTGCCTAAGACCATAAAAAAGATTTCTGGAGGACAGCCCACGTCTTGCAACTCCACCTTTCCTGTTCTTATCAGAAACCAGCCTTCTGCTCCTTATCTAGATATAGCCGAATCTCCTCAGGAGTTCAACTTGGCTTAGCAAAGTCTGGACTGAAGACTGGTTTGGCGATGCTTTCATTCAAACCACACTCACTTTCAACGGCACATTCAGCTGAACGCTTTTTCATGATACAGAAGTTCCACTTCAATGACAGCATCAGTTACATTTACCCTTTAATTACTAATCTACCAGCCAGCAGATAGCATGTGTTCCTTCTGTAGCCTCCCATTTCATACATTAATTCTAGTGAGGTGATAGCTTCTGCGTCTTTTAGTCTATCTACTGCTTTTGATGCTGATTTCTTCTTGCTAGCAGAATAGACTGTTGGCATATTTTGTAATCTAAGTGAAATGGCAGTAGACCAATATAACTGAACCATGATGAAACACTGGTTCAAAGACTGGAAGAAGGCTAGCATACATAAAGTGAAAGCCTTCTGACAAATACACAAAGCAATAATTAGCTGTCTCTCTCTGACTAGCTATAATTAGCAGAAGCAGAGCTAATGATTATGTCATGCTGGTGATCTTTTGTTTCAGCATTTAGAAACACGCACAAAAGCTTCTCAGCCGACAGCATGTTTAAAGAGCCCCTCCTCCACCCCTTATTACCTTATGCTGTCATAGATTGTCATAACTCAAGAGAACAGCTTCATGGCATCTACACCACATATTTTAAATAATACGTCAAAGCAAGGTTTTCATTTGCAGCCATTATTCTGTGCTTCTGAGTGGATGAGTTGTAGCTCTGTTTTCTTATTAATTTAAGACATCAATAGCCATCTTAGGCAGCAAGGAATATGAGAGAAGGGAATAGTGAAAGGAAAGATGTCTCATGTAAAGAATTATTAAGGTACAAAATACAAAACATGACAGAAGTACTGCTATAGAATCTACAAATAGAAAGGAAGACTCTTGTTACCTGCTGACAACACAAGTTACGTCTTTCCTGTCTGGGTAACAAATGCAACATGCAGGGAATGCAAGATCGTCAATAGTTTTCACGTGATTTCCTGGAGTGAGAAGGATGTAATACAGCATGAAATAAACAAAGAAAATAAAATACCATCCATTGAAACTGTAGCCATGAGTTATAAAAGGAAAATTTTCTTCCACAAATAATTCCAAAAACATATTAAAAAAATAATTACAGGAAAGTATCCATTAACTTTGAGCAGTTTTTTCAAATGCAAAATACACTAGCAAGATTGTAGCATCTTCCTTCTCTCTACTTTGTTTTCAAGCTGAAATTGAAAACTAAGAAATACTTAATATCTGAGAAAAAAATTATATTTTTATTCCATTGGAGATAAATGCTCTTCATGAGTTTTTATTAGTAACACTGGGTATAGATCCTCTCAACAGATGAAGTTCTCAAAAGCAATAATCTCTGAAGAACACAAGACTGTCTCAATTTCAAAAGCACTCCAGTGGCTCAGATTTAAAAATGTTGTCTTTCTTCTCTAATAGAGAAGCACAAAAGAAAAGAAAAATTCAAAGTGTTTTCAATTTTTTTTTTAAATAATTTCTTAAGGAGGATATTTTTCTTCTTGAAACTAGGGCATTTTTCTGCCTTTCACAAGACTGAGGGATACTGAAGAAAGTGGGAATAGGTTCAGGTTGGATCTGCCTTGAAAGGCATGGGTGGGCTCCAGACGAGCTCTTCTGACTGCTTCTCTTGAGAGAAGGACATGAGAAAGCAGGGCACTCCTAGGGCAATTGCTTGGACATCTACATTGCAGGCAGAGGGGACCTTGGTGAGGAAACCAGCTAAAAAGGAAGTCTCAAAGAAGCCGAAGACATGAATCACATGGGAAATTCCACGGAAGAGCAGATTTCAGAAGGGCTGGTGAAGAAACCAAGGTGAGACAGTGAGGATGTGGTATTGACCCCACAAAGGGTCACAAGACTTGGAAATATTCTGGAAGGTAGTGTTGGTTCCTTCTCTTTGAGACACAGTAGCCTCTGATGGCAGATTAATACATTCCAATGCCATTCCTTACCATTGTTTCAAATTTCTCCGAAGACTGAAAAGAAATTCCCCCTATGGAATGGAGAGAGAGAGGTGGGGGGTGGAGGACAACAGAGAGAAGGAGAGAGAGAGATGGAGAAGGAGAAGGAAAGAGGGTGGGTACGTAAAGGTTTGTGACTCCATGACTCACCATCATCCTACACACAGAAAAAAAATAACAGAAAATACTTCAAGGATGGAAATATATTCACAGAAGAAATAATGTTTTAAGGCTCCTTAATCACAGTGGTTTTAAAATAAGTGCACTGAAGATGTGAATACATCCATAGAAACTGTTAGGAAGCTCCTTTGTCACAGTTACTAAGGTCTAATTCCACTGCAACTGTCACATTGTACATACGTACAATTTTAATTTCATCTCAGAACATGACACTGATGGTAAAAAATATTTTTAAATTATATACATTAATCTCAACAGAATAATGACATTTTCATTGAGTTTAGTATCCTACAAAACCTCAGAGACAAATAACAAGTAAGTTTTATAAAGGATGCTGATTTTCCAGATATAAAAGAGTTAGCTGAAAAGCAGATTGCGGGCAATTATGGGCATTTTATGACGTATGCGTTATTAGATGTAGCTCAGGCAGCAGACCTGAGGTTGCCTGTGTGGTGCAATTTGACTGGTGTGAAAGCTAATTTAGAGCAGCGTTCTGAAAGTGTGGTTTCAATTTTAAAGCTCAACAGGGACATGGGGTGTTATTGGTTACTGTCCTGCCTACACAACATGAAGACAACTGTAAATAATTAAAATATTTCCAGAAAGCATCAGAAGACCACTGAGCACACTGCGGATCCCTTGAAACTTATAGAGCTTCAAAATATAAAATCTGTAGAAAACAGTATGATGTTTAACAATGGCATATATTAAAAGAGAAAAGACAAAAGAGAAAAAAGATAAGCCACACCTGTAGTTGTGTCTTTGAATTCTATTTTAGAGCAGGAAGATAAATTTGATTAAATTACCACTTTATGGTTGAAGTTCGTAGATTTGTAGAGTGCAAGGAGTGCAAAGCTTGAATATTTTTTCATGGTAACGCTTCTTGAGCTTATAATGTTCACATGAATTGCTATTTCAGTCTCTAGTATACCTCCATCAATCTTACAGTTATCTGTCTTTCTCTGAGTTTTATACATTAGAGTTCTTCAGCACACAGTATCTAATGCATATACATTTCCTCATTACATGGTGAAATTTGTACAGCTGTATGTAGAAAAAGCTTTTAAATAATGAAGTACTTATGAATGAACACATCAAACCCACTTTAATTTCAAATTCTTTTTAGGTATGTTAAATTTTTCATATGCTTCAACGTATTTGTGCAAAAGCAAACGGATTGCATTTGTGTGGAAAAGAAGAGCAAAGACATTTCCTGGTAAAGTTCATTAAGAAGTCTAAATAAAAATTATGTCTTGCAGATTGTTTTAGTAACTGTCTATGTGAACACTGGAATAAAGCGTAATTTTTCTTTGAGAGACTGAAGATTCTCTTTCACTGTACTGCAAGTTAGCTACTTTCCCGAAATACAAGGTTGTCATCCAGTTATGTGCTTGATTCATTACTTTAGCTTTTAATTTATTGAAATATGAGGAATTAAGAAAGTTAATTTAAAGTGAGGTGACAGATCACAATACTTCTTTATGAAAATAAGGCATATACAATATAATATAAGCACAGAAAGGCAGAACTTTGGAAAAAAAGCTGTATCTATAGACAACATTAAAGGGAAAGAGCTGTAGGCACAGTAATTGCTGGAGGATAAAGACAATACTGTTAAACAGAATATCGATGGCAACATTTATTCACAAAGTGACTTATGTTACATCCTGTCATTGAACCTTAAATCTAGTTGACACTCAGTAGGTCTGTTCTTTCCAGTTCTAGTTTATTTGTGTGCTAAAGAATGACAAGTCCTAGACAATACATTATCTGACATTCTAAAAATGTTTAATTGCATAGGTCTATTTTCTTGTGCTCCAAAGGGGTCTGTGCCCATTTGAAAGAAAGGGTTGTATCTTGAGTCGGTTAACATGAAATAAAATCTTAGTGAAGACAAGGCAGACAGTGAACTTAACAAGTTAGGACCAACTCAGTAAAGGCTTAAGTAAACCCATTCATGATCACTGAAAGCAGTTTCTAAACTCCCTGTTCCTGTAGTAGTCCTGAGTCAGGTAGCAAATCTCCCTATAAGTTACCTGGAAAGAATTAAGGGTCTGATAATAAAATTAATGACTGCTAGTACACAAAGCAGCTCAGTAGTAATACCCCAAGTCAGGAGGAATTAATGAACAGAGGTTGTATCTTAACACCTTCCCATCCTGAGTCTTCAGGCCATACATTTCCATTCAGATCAGTGGTAGGTCATACTCCAGTCTGGAATTCTTCATAAGGATGAAAGACATCTTCCTCTTAAAATGAAGCAGCAGGTCATTCTTCTCAAATTTAACAAGGAAAGGGGAGATCTAGACTCAGTTACACGTGCAGCTAGGAAAGATTCAAGGCTACAGGAATGGACACACTACTATTTTAAATTCATTGGGGGAAACAGTCAGAAAAACTCCTAGTTAACACCTGCTGAATAAAATAATAGCAAAGATAGGTCCTGTTATCTAGGAAATGTCCTATACAGATAGATCCTCACAGGAGCATAGACATGAGATATTTCTGAATGTTTGTTTACTGGTGAATGTGTACACACACAAAAGATTTAAACAGATTTTTTTGAGAAACTTTTGTTCTTACTCCCTAGAAGGAAAGCTAAAATGGTTAAAACATAGTCAAGATAGGCCTTGACTGGCCAAAATGAAAATATCTGGATTCAGTGTAAGGCAATTCATCTAGTTTAGTTTATTCTTCCACCTGTATCCTGTACCATCACATAGAAAATTTCCCTTAGCGCTATTCATTTCCACTCAGCCTTGTCCAATTTTTGTAGCTGCAAACTGGAAAACCTTGTTTGCTAGTCATACCAGAAATGAGGAGTTCCTGCTTTCTTGAAGGAAGCCTTTCCTCCAATATAGTTTCCATATCTCTTTAATATTGATCAGTTATCAATCTGCAATAGCAGACCTTATGGGACCTAGCCATTGTGCTTCCAAGCTTCTGAAAGGAAAAAAAAATAAAAATAAGGAAAGAGAGGGAAACAAACTGAACTAACTAGCATTGTTGACTAATCTACCACTGACATAAATGAAATTGCTACATTGACACCCATTACTGAACCTTGCACGCAGGTGCAAAGTAAGCAGAAATATTGAACCTTACCAGTCAGCATGCAGGAGGCACTGAACTTCTCCTACATCCTGCATTCCCTATAACCTATGAATTCAGTCATTTTTTTTTCTTAAACTTATGATACAGGTAAATATTTAACAAATTAAAAAAAAAATAAAGGTCACAATTATTAACAGGACCTGAGGATGGCCCAGGCAAAGCTTCCCCATTCCTGTTAGCAGTGCTTATAGGCAATGTGTATAACACCACTTCAGAATTACTGTATTGCAATGTCCTGAGCACATTAGCAAAGAAAGAATTGCTTAAAGGTATTTGGGAAGTATTGCAAACTTCTTAAATGTAACTTTACATTTAGGAAACAGAAAATCAGAATAGCTGGAAGGGAAAGGTCTGATTTTTTCACATTGCATGATGGAAAAGATACTTTTGAACATTTGAGTTTTTGTATTGGTTTAACACTAGCTACAAGTTTACTGAATTAAGTATCCTACCTCTACAATATTGATTCTGTGTGATGCAGAAGAGCTTTTGGACAAGTTTAGACTTCTGCAATGACAATTATATTTCTTTGTATCTCAAAGGATCTTGGTAGCCATTTGACTTATCTAAGAAACAGAACTATATATGTGATTCTAAACAGTGTTGAAATTGAATAAAGCAGTGAGTATATCACTCAACAAACCACATTAATCTGTATTACAGTTAAAGCCTCACACTTTCATTTTGTATGTATCATCAGATACAATTGTTTAGGTCTAATATTAAAGCAGATATAATGAAGGATTTACAGAATTCAAGGACTGAAATCTGTACTCAGGTTAATTGATATTGATTTGTAACTAACACTGCATTCAACAACATTGACATCACAAGGTGTCATAACATATATTAGTGAAATTATTCTGTCAGATCTAATGGTAACAGAAAATGTAGCATTCGGTTTGCCTAGAGAACATTTTCTACAAATATATAAAGCTATTGCTAGAGCCATTTTATAGTCCAGTCCTTTGGCAATCACACGATTTTAGAGAAGAAAATATATAGGTGTGAGTTATTAGAAGAGTTTTCAGTCTGTTCAGTGAATCAAAAAATGGAAGCTTGGCTTGATTAGAGTGTACAGACACTTCCAGAAGGATAAATCTGTGGGTTCTAATGGCAGATCTAGCAGAGAAGCTTGATCAATGAACTTGATACGTTTAAGCCAGAAATAAGGTGCTAATTATGGACAGTGAGTGAGATAACCAACATTATGACGGACATGTGGGATTCTACCGATGATTTCAAACTACTTGCCTCTCTGGAAAGCAGGATCTAACTAAACACAAGGATTAGTCCCAGGAGTCTGTGATAGGTATGCCAACTCTGTTTTAAGAGTTTGTGCCTATTATCTGTCCTGGTGTAGTATGTTTTTTACTTTGAACAAGTGAACAAAAACAACTGGTTTGAAAACACTTCCTAGGCAAACAGGACTCAAAGTTTAGGCCAAATGGCATTCAAAAAACAGTTTGACAATATGTAGAACTCTGTGTGTCCACAGTGCTAACTTTATTTTCAGTGTAACTGTCAAGAATGTCGGTTACATGCTTAGCTGAAAAAAATACCTTCCCATAAAAAGATTTTAGAAATGTTGTAGCATTAAAGGTAGAAATAAAAATGTAAGTGAAATACCAGATTCTCCAAGAAAACGAAAAATATAGATCTATTTGGGTAAAGAGATTTGATGTTAATAAAAATGAAACATTTTGTTTTGATAATGAATTTCCTGTTAGATATTATTAAAAAAAAAAGACCTTATCTTTTGTTGGAAAAAAAAAAAGAAAATTAGAGGTGCTGTCTTCTGGAAAAAAGAAGATAATCACAGACAAAACCAAGACAGTGAAGTTATCCTTTTAATTATTCCCAGTTTTCTGGGAACAATCTCCTGAGAATTAAGTACATTGACACTGAAACAGGTCGTGGTGTCTCTATCTGGTGGGCTTCCTTATGGAAGAAATTGTGACAAAATATAACACAGGTTATGAGTTTAAAATTTCCTGGGTATGTAATGACTGGAGAAAACTCAAGATTCCACATTTCTGCATTTTTCTTGGAATCAAATGTCTAGGAATTTACCAAAGTGTAAGAGCACACAGTTCTACCTATCAAGATATTGAAGGAGATTAGAAAGCAATAAGGGCTGTCCAGCATCACCAAAGTTGTCACTTCTTTTTCACTTCAACAGAAATGGCAGACTCATCTTGCGCAAAGTGAAATTGCCCTTCGACTGAGTGAGAACGTCCATTCTTGAGAAAAGCTACTGGAAAATTCCAGGAAAATAAGCCATCTGGAAAGGGCAGTTCCGTTCATGAACTTAGAAAAGACAACAAGAGAACATCAGTGGATATTCTAGCCTGTAATTTCTGCCCTCTGTTCTTCAAAGCATCGGTGCATCAGTGAAAGAGTGCTTAAGCTGGACATAGAGGAAATGTTTCCCCAACAGCCAAATGAGAACCTAGACATATGCTCCAATCCCATAAAAAGTTGAGAACAGTAGAAGACTTAGAATCGTAGAATCATAGAATCATAGAATAGTTTGGGTTGGAAGAGACCTTTCAAGGTCTACTCCAATGCCCCTGTAATAAGCATGGACATCTACCACTAGATCAGGTTACTCAGAGCACCATCCAACCTGACTCAGAGTCCCATCAAACCTGACCTTGAATGTTTCTTGGGATGGGGCATCTACCACTTCTCTGCACAACCTGTTCCAGGGTTTCACCATCTTCACTGTAAAAAATTTCCTCCTTATATGTAGTCCAAATCTGTCCTTTTTCAGTTTAAAACCATTGCCCCCTCTCCTATCACAACAGGGCCTGCTAAAATATTTGTGCCCATCTTTCTTATAACTCCCCATTAAGTACTGAAAGACTGCAATAAGGTGTCCCTGGAGCCTTCTCTTCTCCATGCTGAACAACTCCAGCTCTCTCAGACTTTCCTCATGAAAGCTGTGTTCCATCCTTCTAATCATTTTTGTGGCCCTCCTCTGAACCCACTCCAACAGGTCCACGTCATTCTGTGCTGAGGGGTCCAGCAGGTGGATGATGTCTCACCAGAATGGTGTAGAGGGGAAGAAACACCTCCCTCGACTTGATGACCATGCTGCTTGCGATGCAGCCCAGGATACAGTTGGCATTCTGGGCTGAGAGGTCACTTTGCTGACTCGTGTCCAGGTTTTCATTCATCAGTACCCCCAAGTCATTCTCTGCAAGGCTGCTCTCAATCCCTTCATCCCGCAGCCTGTATTGATATCAGGGGTTGCCCCAACCCACATACAGGACCCTGCAGTTGGCCTTGTTGTACTTCATGAGACCCACTTCTCGAACTTGTCCAGGTCCCTTTGGATCGCATCCCATCGCTCAAGCAAGTCAACGACATCGCTCAGCTTGGTGTCGTCTGTAAATTTGGTGAGGGTGCACTCGATCCCACAGTCCATGTCATTGATGAAGATATTCAACAGTACTGGTCCCATTATGGACCCCTGAGGGACATCACCCACCACTGATCTCCATCAGGACATTGAGCCATTGACCACTACCCTCTGGATGCAACCGTCCAACCAATTCCTTATTCACGGAACAGTCCACCCATCAAATCCATATCTCTCAAATTTAGAGAGAAGGGTATTGTGGAGGACCATATCAAAGACCTTGCAGAAGACCAGACAGATTACTTGTTGGTGAGGCATAAGATACATGATCCTTTTTGCAGCATAACAAGCTTTCAATGTGTTACAGGAGTTCTTTTTGTTTCAAGAGGTATCTGTTACTGTATAAATGTTTAAATATCTGCCAGAGGATGTTTTGTTGGTGTGGCCATTCTTCGTTCAGATTCTAACGACCGCACCAAAAGTTGTGTTGTGTCTGAGGAAGAGCTTCCTCAAAAGAAGTCTAGTTTGTGTACACTGAATCCACTTTCCAAACAACACAGTGTGTGAGAAGTGGAGACCATCAGGAGATTTGATTCAAAAGCACACTACTGCCCAAAACCAGGTTGTTGTTAGAAATAGCATATATGGTTTAGAATGTAAAGAGTGGAATGGGCACCATAGTACATCTCTATTTAATTTATCAATCAGGCAGTTGTCTTGATCAGAATATAGAAGGAAGACAAGCAAGGAAATTGGAGTAGGAGTAGGATAGAAGGAAAATGCGGACAATGTAGGAGGCTGACATTTGGAAGGCATAAAAAGTTAGGTTCTTTTCAGGAGTAATTTTTTATTACAAAAAGTAGTGTTACAATTAACACCATAAACTGTTAATTCTGTCACAAGGTGAAAAAGAAGTTCGCTATTACTGCAGTTCATGCCAGAATAAGAGGAGAAAGAACAGTTACCCTAGGATAACTCGAAATATTTAAATTGTACCCTATGGTACCTTTTACTTTATAGTGAATATGTACTCAACCATCCTCTAGTAACCTAAATAACTTACAATTATTAGGATAATCTAGTTTATCACTACTGGACTTTGATATTGATTTTGGTTATCAGTAAAGAGTCACATGTACAAAAGAAAATACCACGTATTCCTTTCTTTTATGAGGGAATATAAAGAATGATTTACATTTCATTTTTAATGTGGTCCATATTGAGTTAGTTTTAGAAAAGCGCTGCTGTGGTTTAAGCATTTGTCAGCTGCCCTTTAGGCTTACTCACTGAATTTCTTAAACAGAACTTAATCCCACTGAGGCACAGGATAAACTCAAAAAGCAAGTTAAGCTCAAGAAAAAAACGAACTTTCTTTTCAAATCAATTTTATTGCATAACTGTCGACTTCGCTTTTCTTCAAACATTTTTTTCCAATATAAAACAGGAAAAACAAGTAATTTCTCCAAACCATGAAGAGAGAAGGAGGCATATGGAAATAAGTACTGAGAGTGATTAATACTCTATTTTTTATATTTTTGCTCTTCAGACACAATGATCGTAACACTATTTTAATACCAGCCAGATCACACCTAAGAGAAAAATCTCTGAGATTGATTATCTATTTACCATAAATAAAACTATATATTGATAAAAAATAATTTTCACCAGCCTACAATAGGACTGAGCCTGACCAAAGGATCTTCTCCCTACAGCTCTCAAAGGAAATAATTAGATGCAAATCTGCTCTGCATTGGGATATTTCAGATTTACTTCAGCATTAAGAAAAAATATTCATGAGTGAAATTCCTTTTCTAGTAGTAATGGAGCAAGATGGATTTCTTGCACACTTGAGTTACTCCAAAATTACAAGTTTCCATATACAATATATTCCTTTCCTGCAGGAAAGTACCAAACTCAAAGCTCCAGATACGTGTATACAGTATTGAGAGTGACCAGTGTGATCCACAATCCTGAGATGCCTGTGAGACTGATGGACAAACTTAGAAACTTTTAGCCAGAATAAACTTCAGAATGTTGCACTTTATCTTCAGGCTATTTCTACTATACGGTTAATTTATCTTGGCTTCCATATAGGTTAACTAATTAGCAGATGTTCAGGTAGTAAAATATTCACACTTCCTAGGCATCAAATAAAATGCCTAGAAGTATACAATTAAACAATCGGAAAACCATGGAGAAAGGAGGGAGAACCTAAGGCTGTCAGCAGCAACTCAAAAGATTGAATAGCTCCAGAAAAAAAATGATCATTTGAAATAATCATTCTATGTTGAAAGTATGATATTTCCCATGAATTTAGGGTTAAGATGAAGAAGAGGGAGAAATTATGTGTTTCATTCCTCCTTCCTTGCAAAACATGTTAGCTTGACTACAAAGAAAACAGGGTATGTCATGTTGCTTTGGCAACACAAAACCAAAATGGACTCTTAGGAACCACAGTCTGTAACTGGACCTCATGTTGCTGGAATGTTGTTAGGTCAAAACTTTTCCAGGTCCTGGCAAATGGAGGGAACACAGTAGCAACAAAAGTGTGGTCAAACCATTGTTTTCTTCCTAAGTGAAGTAGAGGGGTCAGACTGCAAAATCTTACTCAAACATACGCTGACTGACAATGTGGTCCCTGCAGAACTGACACATCTGTCTTGTAAGTTGTTTCGAGTTCTCTGTGCTACTTGTACTGCTTATTGAAAGAACTGGACAGCAAAAAAACTTGGATCCCATGTCTTTATCTGCCACAACCATGAAAGCAAGCCTATTCTGCTGTTCTGTCAATGTGTCTGACACAGGAGATCAGATATCTGTGTTTGGTTATGTCCACAAAATGGGAAATGTGGGAAGCAGACAGGCATAGATCGCTGCAGGTAAAAGAGGAATGGTGTTTTCAGAAGTTATTTTATTGGTATAGAGGAAGACTAGAACATATAGAGGCAGGTGTGACTAGATGTAATAACAATAAAGGTACCCAGAATAGAAACTGTTTTGTGTTACCTTCAACAGGAGGTAGTGTTTCACAAAGATTTTCAGGCTCAGGATATTTACCAGGAGTTACAATGGAAAAGTAAACAAAAGATTATGAAACAAAAGATTATCTAGGAAAGATAGCTGACAATCTGCTGTGCAAATAGCAGTAGGATTTTCTGAGTCTACCATAAAATTTTAAATAAATGGACTTTCCAAGCTTTAAGAAAGCATTAGAGTTTTTTGAAGCTGAAGGAGAATTTTAAGCTGTTTGCAAAGTACAATCTGAAAAGTCAACTGGGGATTTTAAAGGACATGGAGGAGCTGTTACCCCACTTGATCTGTGAGTATGTGCAGCTTAATATTAACTACAATGATACAAAATTCTGTAAAACTGACCATTTTCACCAGACAACACAAGGTAATCATAAGGGAAAAAGCAGATAAAAAAATGACGGTTTCTTCCCATCTGAGACAGATACAAAGAATGCAGAAGACTTGAGCTGGTATGCTGTGGACTGTCACAACAAACTGGGGTAATAAAAGACATCTGGAACAATTTCTACAGTACGTAAGGCTTTCAGAATGTGTGTTCTTCAGGATATTTGGAGGTTAATTTGTTTACGTAGAAAAGATTTTCTAGATGTTTTAGTTTAGTTGCAGTTATCTAGCATAGTATAAAACTTCCAAAAGCATCCTGAAACAACCACTACTCCCCAGATCACCTCTATTCAAATACAGCCTGCACAACAGGTTTTCATATGTCACCACTTATACATCTATTTATATCCAAATCTTAGATGGTATTTCAGAAACTTTCCTGTGTAGATAAGACCAAATCAAAATTCTCTGCAAATATATTTTGACAATGTAATTTTTCTCTTACTCGTTGCATAGAGTAGGATTGAATAAAAAGAAAAAGTAGACTTAAGTGTTCAAATTACAACTACATATGCCACAGGAAATTCTAACAGACCAGAATGCACTGTTGAGAGTTACCTGACTAACACAAAGATGCGGGGCTGAATCACTGTTCTTAGAATAGGACTGAAAATTCTGTGTATAAGTTCAACCTTAGCTTCAGGAAGCACTGTAAGTTAATCTTTCATTAATGCACAGTTTAAAACATAAAATGCTGCGGTTTCTTCATTTTTATATCCTATACTCACCTAACAAAAAAAAAATTATAAAAATGATTCTTAAAATTGTTTTTGAAAAACAGTTAACATTGGGGGGGGAAGTTTGTTTTTGTACTCGAAATTTAGGTTCTGATTAGAAAAATAAATCTGAGTATTTGAAAACTGCAAATATTGTGACAACAGAAAAATACCACTGACAAAATTTATTTTTAAACAAAAAAAAAGAAACAACTCTTCTGAGGGTTTTATATCATCTGTAACTTGATCCAAATATGGTACACCATTTTAACAAAAACACAGATATCATTTCTGCCTAAAAGAAAAAATGGTACCAGTAATAATTGGATTGTTTGGTTATAAAAGTTGTAAGAATTCCACTTGCTAGTGAAAACCCCTCTGCACTCAAATAAGATAAACTATGCCCTGCATTAATGGGAATTGTTTTGTGTTCTTGCCTGCCAAACACCTGCTGGTTGAGCAAGAGTGCTGACTGGTTAAATTGATTAAACACCCATATGGGGAGACTGTGTTGGTTTTTTAACTCACTGAAACGCAACAACTCACTTGGTAAGTGACAAATTGTTTTTGAAAGAGATCATGTGTTTAAGAAGCTGTTATATAGTGTCTTAGGAAAAAAATGATGTTTGGGAAAATTTTACATTTAAATGTCACTTTCTTTTCACTTTTTAACTTCTCTAGAGAGTGAGGAAAACTGTAAATTTGTACAATTTCCTATGCTGATTATATTGAGAACAAGAGATTGATATTTTCTACTGCAATATACAATAATCTTTCACAATTATGTCATTTTTATTTCTGTGCAATTATATGTGCCATCAGGATGACGAAATTCATGTGACAGGAAATAGAAATTTTATAGTTATATTATCTCCTTAATCCATCAGTTATAAATAAAAGAAGGCTGATATTGGAGCAAAACTCTCTGTAGGGGTGAGAGGAGTAATGCTAATTCATAGAAGCCATCAATTAGTTTGTAAGTTTAGAAAAAAATTGTTGATATATGTGTAACAAATTATGCAACGAAACAGTCATAGATCCATGTGGAAGAATGTAGAAAAACAACTAAAGAAAGTTATATTGATCTGAATTACTAATGAAAAATACATGCAGAAGTTTGTGGTGCCTTAGTGTTCTGGATACCAGAGTATGCTCTCAGCATTTTAATTATATATGTAAGTGTTATTTATTAATAATAGAATTGATGTTGAATTTTAGAAGCATGATTTGCAAAGGACAAATACGTTTGCTATATCAAAGTGAAGGCGTGAGTTTTCTGCACCACACAGACCTCGGTCCTGGTTTACCAATTACCCAGATTGAGAACCTGACTTAGCACACTATTTTTCTCTTCCTTCTCATGTGACTAAGCTTCCTTTTTACTGAAACAGAAACAGATACAGGTCCTTTCTATAGCTAAAATGTATAATGGTAGCAGGAGTGGTAGTTCAGATTTCAGTTTCACTCTGATGGGAAGTTAAAGAATGACAAAAGTTGAAAAGTGATGACCGATACAATTAAGACACAAACTCTGCACCTTTTAATCTCTCATTAAAGCAATGTTTTTGCACATCTGACTTATTTTGTTCAAAGAAACTATAGTCTCTCTTAGAGGAAATTTCTAAATTGCATTTACAAAAGTTTTAAAATAAAAACCTTTACTTTTGTTCTTATCTTGCTAATATCTTAGCTAATAGAACTAACAGAGAAAATATGCTCTGTTTGATTGCAGTCTGCTCCATGGGCTCTTACTGCTAGTGCTTGCTTGCCTTATTCCATAAACATAATTTGTGTGATAACTGAGAAAAAGAAAAACTTCAAGGAAAGGAGTTTTCCTTGGTGAAATATTTCCTTTTCTATATGTGTATCTTCAACAAGCCCTTGAAACAGACTATTAGCAAAAACACAAGAAAACTCTAAGTCTTATACTTTTTGAAAGCTGTTTTTTCCTTTCACACCAAAATGTTAGATCAAGGTAATCATTCTTTAGCAGTCTTTTCAATTTTTGGTGTTGTCAAAGAGTTCAGAAAGTGCTTTACTACTATGAGTATTTAAGAAACATAAAGGTCTGTGAGGTCTGAGGATACCACATGTTAAAAAGCCAAAAGGATCCATCTGCTGTCAGAGCTCTTCTGAAGTGCTCTTTTGTTGTGCTGGTATTTATATTCAGAAAAATTCAATGGATTCTCAAAATATTAAACTAGAAATAAAACATATTTCTGATTTTATTAGGTGGTGGGTGTATATTATACCCTTGGTTACCTTGTTCAGTCAAAACTCATGTCCAGTCCGGAAATAATAAAGTTTAGTAACACAATTCTCTTTGTCTAAGTACTGTGGCCATTTTGACTATGTACCACAAAATTAATCCTCATCCTCTGAAATAATTTCTTGATTTTTTTTTTCTCTCAAAAGCCCCTCCTTCTGTCATGAAGTCATTGACCAGTCTGCGTTTTAGAGACCATTATATATACATCAGGAAGAGCTTTTACAGGATTCTGTGGAAGGCTGACTTGACAAACCACTATTTGACAGAAGGTTATTGGCAGCAAAGTGCAGACTGATAGATATTTAGATATAGAAAGGCATTGAAATATTAAAGGAATGTGTGCGACCCATGATTTGAAGGCTGTCATTTAAAATGAAGTTCACTAATGCCTTTCCCTTTCGATTTGTTATTTCTACCTGTGACTGAGTTCAGTGTTTATTAAAGCTATCACTCAGTTCAATGGGAGATAACAAAGACTGCAAGAAGAAAGTAGGAGAAAAGGTGGAGCTGGAGGATCTCTAGAGAACGTAAAGCAATTTAGCAAAACTGCTGATTTCTAAATTCTTAAAAGTTAAGGCTAGCTTTTTGATAAAATTATTTAAAACAGTGGAGAAAAAAAAATCTGTTCTGTATATAAACTGTGTGATACCCAAGAAGGTTAGACCAAAACAAGTTTAAGAAATTTAAAGGTGCAGACTATTTGCTTTCTCAGTGAAATGTAAATATTTAAAATAGCATCTCTCACTATGTACAGCTTTCATTGTGAATCAATACGTTCACAGCCATGAAAAACATACATGCATATCTGTATACCTATTGATCTATTGATCTATTGATCTATCTGTCTATGCACACAGTGCACTTACACACAGGCACCCAGGATTTCTACTTCACAGTTGGGACTGGGTCAGATAGAGTAGTAGCATCACATTTTGTTTTCAGGAGCTGACAGTGATGTGGTCAGACTTTAACAAAAAATTGCTCTTAGAAAAAACTTTATTGATAAAGGTGTTCTAAGTTTAATAAGCAGAACAAAAGTTCTCAGACCAGGAAAAAGAAGGAGAAAAAGGAAAAGAGAAAGACTAAGATGAGCACTAGAACAAGGCTGCAGAGAAAATGCAGTAGAGTGAAGGTTTATATTGTTCCCTGAAGCAAAATCCTGGTAGTGAATGTTGTAGCCTTTTTCAGCCGTCATCTTCTGGGAAAGGTACTGGACTGCATCTTGGAATACCATGACAATGTGGCAACACAGTACAAACCGCTTTCCCACATAGAAAACGCTGGTAGAAAACTGTTATCAAAGTGCCGATAAAAGCTTGTTCCTTTTACATGATGCTATTAAAAAGTGAGGCTCACCAGACTTAAATCACACAGCAGTCTCCAGCCCCACAACTGCCCCGTGACTGCCCCCTCTGATGGATATGAGGAGAGGAAGGAAATCCCAGCCACCTCAGTCCACATTTCCTGTGAGCAAGCTTGAGAAACACCAAGCAAACTTATAGCTAAGCAAGAATAAGCAAAGGAGAAACACTGCCCACGTGACACAATTGGTTATGGTCTAAAAATATTTGTCTAACTATCAGGGCCAGAAGAACAGCACAGGTCCCATCCCATGCAGGATTTTTGACCCTTTGGAGTTCACCTGAAGGTGACCTCTGTCATTCAAAGGAGCTCCAATTAAGATATGCAATAACACATTGAGATCAGGAGAGGATCCAGTTGTGTGACAATGGTGACATTTGACTTGTGGTGGAATGAGTTCACGTTCCTGCCTGAAGTCTCCCACCACAAAGGAAGTCCTGAAACATATGCGTTGAAAGTGCTGCAGTAAGGCTACAGAACATAGAATCATAGAATCATTTAGGTTGGAGGAGGCTGTCAAGATCATCGAGTCCAACTACTACCATAACACTGTCAATTCCACCAATATACCATGTCCCTAAGCTCCACAACTGTATGTCTTTTAAGTACCTCCAGGGATGATGCCTCAACCACTTCGCTGGACAGCCTGTTCCAATACTTTACAACTCCTTCAGTGAAGAAATTATTTTTAATATCTGATCTAAATCTCACCTGGCACAACTTCAGGCCATTTCCCCTTGTCCTATTGCCTGTTACTTGGGAGAAGATTTTGCATGATTTGCATGCTGAAGTATCATAGATCATTCATAACTCAGTAAGAACTGTGGTGTTTCTTTATCCCAGAGCCATGTGATACAAGAGTTATAAGATGTAAGGAGGAACTCAAAGGACCTGAAGCACCTGGACCCCCTGAGAGCAGAATACTTACAGTTCATCTATTTGCCATACATCTTTAATAGCCATTTTTTGAAGTGGTATTATTTATTCTAGAATGTCCAAACAAGACTGCAGGTACTTTATGTTTGGCAATGAAGAAATGCAGGTAAGGTTGGAGAGATGCCTCCAAGTCGTGTTGTCAACCTTTTCTAGAAACTCAAATGAGTTAGAGCTGTTAAAAGGAAACTGCAAGGAAATAATCAGCATGATGTTGTCAAGACGCATGAAGTCCAGATATGGTGAATAAAGAATTCATATTTCATAATATAAAACACAGAAATGGTAAGACCGGGTCAGACTAAAGTTCTGTTTATGTTCGTGTCTTGTCCCTTCTGTGTTTCTTCTTTTACTTTTCCTAAAAAGAAGAGTAAAATCCACAGCTGCAGTGTTTCATAATAGACATTATTCAGACAGCGTCTGGGCCATTTATGATATGATTAATAACGTATTTGCTCTTAGAACAAGGTGTAGAGAGGTGCAGCATTTTGATGCAGTGAACGTAAACTAGCTTTCCACCACAATCCTCCTCCCTCCTCTCTGGCTAAGAATGAGTATAGTCTACTAGTTAGAACAACTTTCTTCTTTCACAATACAGACATACGATACACTGTGCTGTAATCTTCTAATTCTAATTCTAAGCCCATGCTGTGAACTCTAACATGCATATCCATTCTATATCCTTTATGTAAAAGAGAGTAGACATGGGTAAGTTGGAAAGTATGACCAGGAATAACTTACTTTGGCTGAACTCTGAGATGTGTGACCACATCACCCAACTAGGAGCTTGTATCACTGCAGTTCTGTGCAGTCTGCCCACATGTGAAAATATCATCTCTTTTCAAAAACCACAAATTTTGAGGGAATAAATGTTGTTGAACACTGAGAACCTTCTCTTTTCTTGATGTTTCAAAATAACAAGTAAAAGGTTTGCACATGGATCCAGTATCCCATCCTATATTTTTTTTAAATGGAATTGAATATATGTACCATCAGATACAAATTTATGCAGAGAATGAAGCTGAATTAAAACCAGCTAGTATGTTATATACTGCCATGGGGCATCACATGATCTCATACACATGCATTCACACCCGCTCTTTTGTTCATATACCAGCCTCTGTCTAAACAGAAAGTGAGAACGAGGACAATATGGGTGGAAGGAGTATTGATATGAAGAAAACAGTGAAGATCCTTTCAATATGTAAATATTAAATGCTGTTAGAGTTCTTTTATTTCTTTTAGGACTGAAATATGTAATATGTTCCCAACAATCTGTGTCAAAATTTGCAGACTGGATAGCACTGATTTACAAGCCATCTCATATCTGGAAACTACTTAAATTGTCTGTGTATTCTGGTGAATAAACAAGACCACGCAGTCATATGAAAAGTTCCTTGGGATTACCACAATAATGTCTTTTCTCATAATACCCATATTTCATTTCCATATTTGTGGTACTGCAATAATTAAGCTTTACTACCTAAGCTTCATGTCAAGCTTATCTGTGGTGACAAGTTGAGTCTTAAAAGTAGATGGCTTTTGAGAGGTAAAGAGAGAAATGCTACATAGAAATAACCCCAAGTTACAAAGTATGCCCATCCTGGAATACAAAGCTATAAGTTGATTTATTCAAGCAAGGCTAGTATGAGTCTAAACTAAAATAATTCCTACATATTTCAGGAGAGGGGAGAGAGTGGGGGTGTAGGGATGGGACAGGGAGAAGAGGGGCAGATATGATTATTTCTTCATATATGTACATATACATATGTATACACATACATATACACGGAGCAAGAGGAGCATAAAACTGAAGGGTTGGAAAAGATATAAACAAATATACTTGAAGACTTGCATCATCTCCACAGTTATGGGAATCAATTTTTTCATCATACACAAAAATAATACTGTTACACAGCTTTTATTCTATAGTCATTCTGAAGAGGACATCATAAGGGATGTACAAACATAGAATATGTGCTATACCAAGCGTGGTGTACCATGCCATGATATCTGGACCAGGCAGCTGTCCTTGAGCTATCAATTCACTAAGGCTTTAAAGAGGCACTTAAAGAACTGTTTTTCATTGAAATATGCATAAACTGCACTTGTTGAGCTATATGATAGCTATAAAAGTGTAACTTACCTTGATGAAGTCAAGCATGTTCACACAGATATTCCAGACACATATTTCTTCATGCACTTTTTGAGAATAGCTCACGTATCTTGATTTGCAACACCTTGTAATTCACAACTACAAACAAAAAAAGACTTTGCACCCAGTAAAGTTCAAGATGTCAAGATTTGTCTTCATCTCTTCAGTTATAAAACCTTACAGACTAGGGTATTGCCTGAGGAGAAGTGCAGATTTTACTACTGGAAATAGGAAAATACTGAAGTAAATAATAAATTCCTTCATTACGGTGATTCCAATGACTGCTGGATACTCTTTTGGCACTGTTGTAATGAAATTTAAACATAGATTCTTCTTTTATCTAGCCTTGAACAGCATTTTGGATGTGCCACGCTGTATCACCTCTTCTCCCCATTCTCAAAAGTATCATACAACTAGACAGTGTTAAATAACTAAGAAAAATTTCTATCATATCAAAACTTCTGTTGTTTTGCTTGTTTGATGAGCTACTGGTGTGTTCCAAGATGCCTGTTACAAACATCGCAGTCAATAAATACATTTATCTCTTCTTTAAAATATTACAAAAGGAAACATGTAAAAAAGTAGAAATTCTGAGCTCCTGCTGGGCAAGTTCTTCTGAAACTCCCAAAGAATCATGGATTGCAACTGTGCTACCTTCAGAGCTTATTCTATTTCAGAAAAGGTGAAATAATAATGTAGTTACTATTGTTATTTCAGTGAAACTATTTGTTATGATCCCAGCGTATTTCCAGCCTTTGTCAAACAGACCTAACAGCAATGCAATATAATTACATAAGCAATAGTTATCATTGCAACCAACTTCTGTAAGCCTATTTCTGATTTACACACTATTTCAAATTACATAGAGTCTGTGAAAGAAACAACATTTTTTTCTCTGAGTCTCATTCTCCTTTTGATGTAATTGTAAACTATATGCCACATCAAATTATTGGAGTCACCTGAATCCAGTACAAGTCGTGTAAATTTGGAAGTTCACTTCCCTCCCTGGCTATTGCAAGATGTAAAACAAAATAAAAAGAAGATGGAGTAGGGCAGAATTTTAAGTGACATGATGAAAAGTGTCCATAGACTGTTGTAACTTGCACTCCTTTTACAGCATACACTCTAGGCTATTCCTAAAGAAACACGTAAATCAGCTGATTATTGCAACTGACCTTGTTAAAAACAGGCTTCTTTTTTGAAGTCGAATTGTTTTTAAAAATACTAAAACTTGAAAGTCCTTTGGCTATGGGAAAGACCCTATATTTGCAGAACTTCATAGGGTTTTTTCAAAAGATCTGGTGTGACACATAAAATCAAGATTCCCTCTCTGGAAATGACACAGGTTTCATTACTGACATTGAACAAGGGTGGGTTTTTTTTACACAGGTAGATATTTCAGCTATCTATAAATAAAATGAGAAAAATAATTTTCCATTTACTCTTGGTTTTCTTCTTCCCAGATTTATTTATTGACTTCCATCTGGGATCTCTACATTCATCAGTGATAAACCATCCAAGATATGTAAATTATTTGGGGTTTTTTCCCAGATACGTCCTTTATTCAAGATGGCTTCTACTCGATTGATATGACTGAAACATGCAGTTACCTGATTGAGAACCTTGATCTGCTGTGTATGAACACTCTCTGTGCTGTACTTGTAGAAGAAAAAGCATGTAATACTTCATTTGGTGAAAATAAATTTTTTTGGTTTGACAGAGACTGTTTTAGGTTCTTTTTTGAGCACAGATTTATGGTCACTTCTCTGTAGTCCATTTTCTTCTAAAGCTGGATGACCAGTACCAACATACATTAAAAGAAATTAAGAAAATCAAAATTACATATCTCTTATGTTTTTCTTTTAATTCAACAACATGTTCATTTTGAGTTCTAGAAGCTTCATCCACCATCCAGCATGCATGGTAATGCATCACATACCTGTACAGTTTATTAATGAACCCAGATTCTTTTTTTCTTGTATTTAGACCTATCAATGCTACCTCTCTGCAAGACCACTGCTAGTAAATAGTTTCTGTTGCAAAGAAGCAAAGGGTGACCAAAAATTTTAATTTTTCTAAGTACTTGTTGAAATTTTGTCAGATCTTTGCCATCTCCCAAGGTATGGATTTCTATACTCTAATTATTTTTCATATCATAACTCCAACTCCAACAGGACCAAGAAATATTGGAATCTTTTTTTTAACCTCCTCCCGGGGGTAGCAATTAATTCCCTTCTTCTTAAGAGGAAAGAACCTTAACTGTGACCCTCAAAACTGTGGTCTGACCTTCAGAAGTAAGTCCAAAAGCAGAGTAAGTTGAGACAGCAGGTTTCTCTTGAGCAACAGCAGCAGCTGTGGGAGCTCTGACAGTTCTGAAGAACTGGTACTTTTCTAGGTTGCTATGGTGAGGCTTCTCATTTATAAGCCATTAATGTTGTGGTTTTGTTCCTCAAAGTCAAAATTAATTGTTTAGTGAATGCCTTCCACAGGAGGTGGTTTAATGAAATACATCAATTTACAAATCCAGTAAAATAAATTAGCAATCCACCCTTTCAGAATCTATTCTTTTGAAATTCTTACCTTTAAAATTCCTTGTTAAAATTCTGCACAAGTGGTTACTTGTCCATACATTGTTATTTTAGCTAAAATACTTGTTTTTAAAGCCTCCTCAATGCCACCTCATTTCTCATTGTAAAGAATGCATCCTGCAGCCTGCCTTGCAACCACTGTGTAATTAATATATGTTGGCCAAATAAACTCTTCTGAAGATGAATAGATCACTTACAGAAGTTGCACTCTCTAATTTCAAAGCAACACCTTTGCATCATAAAACATATCTGATGTGCAAAACCAGCTTCTACATCCCACTTTTCTCAGTTCTATTCTTTATACGTCCTTTCTGCTTTTCTTCATTTTTTGCCTGTAGTAATTACTTCACTTCCGTTCCCTGAAGGCTTCTTTACTGCCTTCAGTACTCTGACTGCCACACTAAAAAATTCAAACATACACCACCTTTGTTTCAAAAACTGAATACAAAGAACTCCACACCTTTCTACTCAGCATTTACTTTGCTTGCATTTAGTCTTTTTTTGTAAACCTCTGTTATTAATAGAGATAACAAAGGCAAACTCATCTTAAAGGCTGTATTAAAATGGGTGAAAAAAGCCTACCACAGGGGCAAATGCACTATTAGTACCATTAGTACCATAGGAATATGTTCTTTCGTATTTTGGGACTACTAAGAATTAAGGATTATTCTAGAAGCAGAATTCAACGCACTTTGTTTTCAGCTTCTGTAGCCAAAATACCTTGACATTTTGATTTATACCTGGTTGCCAAATCAGACTTGCACCACTACAACTTAATTTCAAATGATGCCAAAAGTATTGTTGCCCAGGTATTAATTCTCCAGAAACTGAACATTTAGCTTTTCAGGAGCACTTAGTTGTTAAAAAGGTTGGCATGGCATAGGATTAAGTAACTGGTGCCTTATGGTTCTGAAGGCTAATCAGCGCAATCTGTAATGTGAAAGAGTATTAAATCAGAACATTTTTCTTGATGTCATGATCTGAAGGGTTCATCTGGAATGGTACAGCTGAAGACTGAGAGCAAAAGCAATGGAATGGAGTGTGTCATATGGAAAAGAGGCATTAAAGAAAGAAGACAAACAACATGCAAACGTGTACATAAAAGCAAAAGGAAGGAAAGAAGAACATAATCAACAAATTGGCCTGGCATGAAGTAGCAGTACATGAAAAAGTGATATGCAGGGAATAGTTGAACAGCCATCTGAGGAATCAGAGACGGAACACAGCTGCTGCAAATGGGCAAAGCCCTCAGCCTTCAAAAGAGTATTATGCTGCATACAGAGTCTGCAACTTGTCTGCACAATGAAGAAACTCATGGAACACAACACAGCTGCTACTGCTGAGAAACAAGAAGGCAGTTACCTGAAAGACACACAGGAGGCAAGCTAGGCTAAGCTTGTGAAAAACTGCTGTCCTTGCAGTATTTAATTTTACATATTTCACATAATAAAAAATACAAGTCTCCAAAGAAAAATATTCGTACATGAAAAATATGTTTTTAAAACCTGAATCGCTGACACAAAAGTATAGTAGAAAATCCTTGCAGAATGTACAGGATTAAATTATTGTCCCTGTCTATATGCCATTGAAATGAACTTCTGTTTAAGCATTTTCCTCTGACAGAATTCACAGGTTAGTATGATAATGGCTTTATGCCTTCCATAACACAAAACCTCAAGGAAACACCCCTAAATTCTGTGGCAATATTTACTTACTTTTTCTCTGAGAATCGCTTTCATATCTCTCTCTCGTATCTGCATTATTGTGACTCATGGTTGAAGATATACGTGGCTGTACAGTTTAGTACAATTACTTCATCTTGTGGATTGCTTTGTCTGGAGTAAAGCAGTCACAACAGAGACTCCAATCAGACAATTCAGAATGTTCTTAACTCTTTTCAAGAGTGCTTGAGAACTGGAGCACAAGTCATCTGTCCACCTTCTCATACCCTCTGTTCTCTTCAGATATAGTCTCTATTTTCCTGAACTTGGGGGCTGTGACATTGATCCTTGCTCTTCGTCTTCTCTCATATCTATTTCCATAAATACTGAGGACATCTGCAAAGTAGTCCAAGAAAATCCCTTCCTTGAAGATAAATGCAGAGCAATGGGCAAGTTCAGGCAAAATCTGTGAAAATGGAGGGGTAGGGGCTTACATTCATGAACACAAAATTCCTAGGGCTATATGATACATATAGAAAAGAAACAGTCTGCACAGGTACCAATTTATTCCTGTGGATGTGGTGTCAGAAGCATATTCTAATGACAGATTTTGAAGAGGATGAAGCAGTAGCTTTGTGAACATCTACTGGGACTTCTTCCAAGGCATGAGTGACAGAGCTGAAGAACACATCCAAGTATTTGTTTGAAAATCTTGTCAACGGACAATGAAGACTGACAGTACAGATTAAATTTTGTCGGAGTGAAACATCTGCTTCTTATAATGGGCATAAATAAGGCAGAAGGAATTTCTCTTCCAGCAAGTTTTTTTCACCCTTTGAAACACTGAGAAATATCAAATTCCCTGACAATGCATCAATATCTATGACTGAAATAGTCTGAGGCAGTTTATGTCTCACAGGCTCTTTGCACACTGTTGAGCTTCTAATACACATCTTTAGTCTGTTACAATAATAAGGGTTAGAAATGTTTTACTCCCCCAGATGAGAACTCTGATTCTCAAGTGTAATGGGGCAATGAGTATGTAATTTGTAAATCAATCTGATGATTGCAAAATGCACATTTCATTGTGATTATGTTATTTAAAAAGGATCATTGCTTTTAAACAAATTCCACTAGCATTTGTGTATTCATTAAACATTTTCATTACTCACACAGAGTTTTTACACTTCCTGTATTAAAGTCTAGTGTTAAATCACTAGAGTATTGACATAAAATGGAGTTTATTCTGACAATTATACCAAGCACAGAGTTGCTGAGCAATGAGTCATGTTATTCCATGCATGTTCATTATACTTTATTGTGTTTCTTGATTTTAGGCACTACTGTTTACCGCAGTTGTCTCAAAATAAACACAAAAATAAGGGCAATTGGAAACAGTAGTGAATTGATATTTTAAAATACTACTGCCTTACTTTTTATGTAAGATGTTTCAGTTAGAAAACCTCATGGAAATGGAGTAATGTCTCTTTCTGAATGTCTCTTGAAAAATTAAAGAATTTTTTTTTTGTGTGACATGGGTTTGGGTCCTGAAACTACCAGTGCTACTAGTTCAATAGAAGTCTGCAGTGTTTCGATGTCTTGGACAATCAGTGTGTAACAGTTGTCTGTAAGTGTTCTGTCACCCTTAAATACCAATAGATATATCTAGGAACATCTTGAATAGATACAAGCAAATTCACCTGTTTATATTAGTTCTTGAAAACTAGAGTCATGGTAGTTGCTTCATTACTAATAATAGAATTGATTACCGGAAACCTAGACAGTCAGCTTTATCCTATAAATCCTTTAAAGTTGAGAGGTTTTAAAAATAGCTTTATTTCCCATAAAACCTCCATAATGCACAAGTGTAGTTCATTTTTTTGCTTTACATCCATACAAAAATAATACATAAACACTTGATAAAATAAAGCATAGTATTGGTTGTTACAACGAAATTTCTCCATAATTATGTTTTTCTCGGCATGAAAACCTACGCTTTTTAAATCAAAATCATAACTAAAAAACTGTTCTCCAAGAATGAATTTTCTCCCTAGGGTAGACTAGGAAAGCAGGGATTCTACCCCTGTTGCATGGTTACAACATGAATAAAGACTATGCTGCAGGGAATTGGTAGCAGCTGTCATTCTGACAGTATGAGCAGAGCAAGGCCATGACTGCAATTCTCTTTGAATGTCTGGCTAAGCACCCTCCTTCATGTATTATTAATGTTCATGGGAAGATAAGGTCCATGCTCAGCAGGCATCGTGCCTTTCTTGGCTGCAGCATGTGATGTAGAGCATAGTGGCATTCATTTGGATACCAAGGAAGGCATTTAGGTTCTCTTAATTTTTATTTTGACAATACAATAATTTTTATTAAATAATTGTATCTATTGAGTGAATTAAAACCAGGGACTGCAGATTTTTTTTTAATAAAAAGTCCTCACTAATAATATTTACCCAAAGAATTTACATTAAATTGTAGCTTATACATTGAATAATTTCAGTCTTGTTATATTCTCTATCTTTTTCTTTTAAGTCTTTTGGTTTGGCATTTTGGATAAACTTGGTATCATGTCTCAATGTGTGAACCAGCTGAGAAACATATGAATTATTGCCTTCAAAAATTAACATTATTATATCTATGTCAATATCTACCTTGCTTAACAAATCCCACCCACAATGTAAATTATATATCTTTTATGTGTGTGTTTCAAAAGCCACAAGTAATGTGAAGTTCTATGACACAAACTGAACTGGGAAAAGTAGTTGAAACATGATTTTTATGCTGTGTTCACTTTTGATATATTGTTTGTGACAAGAATTATCTGCTGACGTATAAAACAAAAGATTTTTTCACATGTCAAAATATTACAAAACTGGAAGAGATCTGATCAAAAATAGAGTATATCTTTTTTAAATCAGTGAATATATTCAAAGAACATCCAGGATTACAGAATTAAGTTTAATACAAGAAAGTACAAAATATATAAATAAATGAAATTTTTGAGAAATTTTTATGATTGTGCAACATATTCACATGTTTTAAAGACAGGAATATTGTATAAGATAATCAGAATTCAGAAACAAAAATAATAAATGAGAAAAAAATCTATATTTCCTTGAAGCTTTTCTATCCACTTCTATTTCATGTGTGAACCACTTTCCCAAGTGATTTGGTTGAATATATGATACATAGATGCTATATAACAATTATACTAAGTTTACTATGCATAAAAGCTTTTTTTAAAGTTTGGAACCATCTTAGTCATAAAATGGTTTCAATCAGACTTCATCAATGGATCAAATTTTTACTTAAAACTTTAGGCAAAGAGGAGTTATAAATTGTCTATATTCTTTTCCTTTTATGTTAGCTTGTCTAATAAACCTCTTCTAAGTTAATGCACTTGAGTGGGACATTACAGAAGTTTTGCTTGGACCACTGAGTGAAAAATTTTTGTAACAGCCAAATGTCTTGTTGGCGTAGTCCGATTATAGCCAAAATGCCTCTTCTTCTGTTTAATTGGGACTTCTTTAGACCCTCTGGATTCTATTTGTCTTCTTAGTTGAAAGTGGGTGCAAAAAAGTTTACACACAAAAAAATAGGGTATATTGTGTGGGTGAAGTATTTGTTTTGCATATAAAGAATAAATACTGTGAAATACAAGATTCACAGTTTTTCAGAAGCAACTGAGATTTTGCAAAACTTGCTCTTATAGCTGTGTCTGTGTCTCATAAAGTAAAACCGGCATATTATTTTATGCATGTGTTCTACAATACCAGTGTGTCAAGCCAACCAATGTGGTGGTAAATACCACAAAAAAGGGCTTGAAAATTTTAATAATTTTACAATCATCTGCACAATTTTGCTTTGAATGGCCTGTCCTAATTAATTTGCTGAGCTATATTCCCCACTAGCTCTGAAAGTAGCAAAATTAGTATCAAAACCTACAAAATACTGTAATAATGTATAAAATAAGATTTAAAAATTAAAGCTGCATGGGCTACCTCGATTCTGCCCTATTGAAGTATTTGAAATATTATTTATTACAAATACATTTTATGTCTATATTTCAGTAAAAAATATTTAATTATGTTTTAAATATGAAGGTTTTTGTAGCTGGCTTCATCAAAAGTATAATAATCAGCATGCTGAAAAATATGGAATCCAGTTACAAACACTCTCTATATGGAAAAATAAAACCATGTCCAAATATCTTTCTTTAGTCATGAAAAATTCACATGGACTAAGCCATTCATCAGTAATGCATAGCTTACCGCCAGAGAGTAAAGAATACATAAGACTAACAGGTAAATGCTATAAAGCAATGATTATAAAAGGCCTTTCTTAAAATGATCACTTGAGATATATATGGTCTTCTGAACAAAACAGTTAAATTTCCAGTACCAGTGTTAGCATTAAGAATGTAATTCCTATCCAAATTCCACTAACATCAGTGGAAGTATTCATCAATGTATTGTAACAGTTTTTGGTGCACAGAAGGGAAACCATAGCTACTTGAATAGACTAGTTACTGTGACAAAAAATTATCATTAACTTTGGTCTTGTCTAACCTTCAGTATTAAAGACAAATATTAAGAAATAATAATATAATTATTACTGAAGCATTTAATTGGGAAAATTTTCTTCTTTAACTTCCATCAGCAATATTTCTTTAGTCATGGATCAAACAAAGTTTTGACATGAGGTCAAGCAGACTTATAGTCATTTCAAGAAAATTGCTATTGTTCAGTGCTATGAAGTTTTTATTTGATTGTGATCACTGTCTTTCACTGATTATGTTTGTTTTGACAAGGATAAATATAGTGGTATATGAAGAGATCCTGAAAAACATCTAAGCCAAAGACATCTGAGACGTAGTAAAAAATTAAGGTAAGATTGCATGTCTTTATAAAGACATATTCCAGTTCAACTGTGAATTACTGTATTTGAAAGACATGCTGGTTTTGATATCCCATTAAAAACTCAGTCTAGATGATCATTGTAGTTATTTTACCCTGTAAAATTGATGAATCACTCAAACTTGACAGCAAATTTTTGCCATCGCTCAACCAAAAACGTTCAAATAACTTTTTTCATCAAATAAATTTCAGATTATTGATTCCTGTACCTGAAGAGGGCCTACAAGAAAGCTGGAGAGGGACATCTTACAAGATCCTGTAGTGATAGGACAAGGAGTAATGGCTTTAAACTGAAAGAAGGTAGATTTAGATTAGATTTAAGGAAGAAATTCTTTACTCTGAGGGTGGTGAGGCTGCCCAGAGAAGCTGCGGATGCCCTCTCCTTGGAACTGTTCAAGGTCAGGTTGCATGGGGCTCTGAGCAACCTGATCTAGTTGAACATGTCCCTGCTCATTGCAGAGGGGTTGGACTAGATGACCTTTAAAGATATCTTCCAACCCCAAATATTCTACGATTCTATGACTCTCTGATTCTATAAAAGCACCCATCTTTTTTTTTAATAATTGTAATACAATTTGCAGATGTTTTTAATTAGCAGAGCTTGAATGTATTGCTGCCATGAATATGAGTTTCAGATGGTACATTTTCAGAAGACTCTTTATCATCTCTGCATGTATCCCAGCTGCTCCCAAAGATTTGTTTCAGAATGGTATCAAAACCCCTTGACATAATTGTGGACTATTTGGACTGCCCGTGGCTCTAGAAGTCAAACCTGTTTTGCAAGAGCTGTTATGAGTCTTGGAGGATGGATTTGTTTAGGTGTTATGGTGTTGTTGGGTTTTGTCTGGAGTTTGTTTCTTTATTTATTTATGATGCTTAGCTTGTATCTAAGCTATAAGAGAATTTTTAAAAATAATTGGGAATAGGAAAACCTATTGAAATTAGTATATTTTAGATTTTTTTCAAAAAGCCTGGCACATCACCAGATCACGTGTATATGTTAACAAAAGTAACACTGAGGATTTTTTATTCTTAATATAATAATATTTTTATTCTTAATATTAAAACTAAAGTACCTTACATCTATCTAGAACTCTTCATGGAGTAAAATATCCAAAGTACTGTATCTGACAATACCAAATAAATTCCGGTTTTTATAATTCTAAAAAGATATGACTGTTGGGCGTTTTTCCTGTAGCTCTTATCGTGTAGTATAGAGAGAACACTGATGTTCCTATATCCATATATTCACATATAATGTAAGTGATCTAAAATAATGTTTGAAAGATGGCAGTATTTATCATTATTATTGAAAAATGTCAAGTTTCTCATTTATGCTGTTGGCATGTTATGCCAGTCTGGAAGCATAAAAAGCTGTTGACACGAAATCCCCCAAATTAATATTTGACCACCCAGACCTCTCACATTTAACAGGATTTTTTTTTTTTTTACTTTTTGCTCTTATTCTTTTTTCTCTTTTTCTTTTTCTATTTTTTTTTCAAAGAATATGATATTTTGCACACTTTTGGTATGAATTACTAGCAGCTGGAACAGGAAAAAAGGATTTCAGACACAAGTGATTCTGTAATAATTTTAGCAGTCTACCATGGAACTATGCTGATGGGTTTTATTTTAATTATCAGAAATACATTTAGCTGAACATCTCTAAAGCTCATGCAGGTAAAACCCACATGGGACCATGCCACCTAATCTTACTGGCAACGATTTAAACTGAAACCAGGGACAGAAAGCCAGTTTCAACATGAACCATACTCAGAAATTCATCTCATTGCTTTTTAATCCATTGAACACCATTCAGACACATTAACTAGAAGACTATTAAATTCTCCACTGTATGCCAAAACAGATAAAAATTAAACTTAATCTTTTTAAAATCAAAAGGTGCAATTTAAGGACTATATTTAAATTAATGAGAGTAGAGCTGCTTCTATTCATGAGGTAATAAATTATTTTGTGAAAGTACCCTGCACTGATTTGCACTGAGCGTGGGATATTGGGCAAATTATCGAAGTCACTGAACAAGGGCCTTTCCATTTTGAAGATCCACTTCAGAAGAAAGTTGAAGGAGAGTAGTGAAGAAAAGAATGTAGAGATTAGCTGTCAGGTATATTAAAACAGTTATTTACTGAAACAAATCAGGACTTCTGCTTCCAGGGTCATTAAGTGTTAGTTTAATGTGGAAATATGCCTGCAGATAGTGTGCAAGTTATAAAAAGAGATAAAATATATTGAATGCACCATTTTTCTAAAGCATTTCAGCCCAATTTTTATGATTCATCAAACACTGCTCTCAACATATCACCCAGAGTCTTTCCAATATAATATACCCAAGAGCAGCACAATAAAAAAGAAGTATTTTCCTGCTGTATATGTCAGGATTCAGACACGTCTTTCGAAATAAGTTCTTAACTAGATTAACTAGTCAGCCTGAGGGCACACCTAACATTCATCCTGGCTGCATCTGTACAACCTGCTCTACAGCACATATTAAACATGAGAAATTATACAATCAGAACATTTAAAGATCTTGCAATAATTTTCAAAAGCAGAAAATGAGTAAAGCCATTATTGCTTTAACTCTAAAAGTGCTGAGCATCTAGCGTGAGAATCAGGTCTATACAAATAAACTCCTGAGCATCCCACATGATAGGTACTAGGAAATGTATTCTCATTGTGATAGTAAGGTGATGAGTTGTGACTCTACATCAAAGGGAAAGACTTTGCATGAGAAATACAGACTTAAACTCTTATGGCTCAATATTAACCTTCCTCTGTAAAAGCATAAAACTTTTAAAATCATATTTGCAATATTCCTTTTTTTGAAGACTAGGAGATTAAGCTGATAATAAGGTTCAGTATTTAGGCTAATCATTGTGAAATTCTTAGCAGTATATTGAAATAAGCTTTTCTTTTTAGGCTTCAGTCCAAATTAGCCTTTACATTTGTGCAATGGTTGCTTTGTGTTTAAATATTTCATCTGCAGTGAGAAAACATTAATGTTATGGGCCAGATTCTATTCTAGGTTTCATGTGGAATGAGTAGAGTTTATTGTATATTTATGTATATTTATGTATATTTATAATAAATTACACAAGAATTTGGCTTCTTAATAAATGCTCTTTAAAACTGTACTCTGATGTCTCTGAAGCCTTTTTGCTAGAGTTTTGTATCACATTTTCACATAGATAACTTGTTCAAATTCTGCCATGAGATTGATTTAGAGATATCCTTTTGTGCCAGGGTAACCGAAAATGTTCTGAAACTGAATATATTCTTCAACTGAAAATATCTCTAAATGACCTTGGAGTATCTTCAATCAACTGACATAGAAGTTGAATTTTAAGAAATTTTTCATTTTCTGTGAAATACTGATCTTTTTTTCAAGAATAGATCAGTATGGATGTTTTTCTAATATGAACCAAGAGAACAAAATGCAGAAGAATACAATGTTTAGGAGGGTCAACTAGATTTTTAGACATGTAGGGAACTGCTCCTCTCTTTGCAACAAGTAAAGTCACCCTAGAAAAATTAAAAGACTTGATTAGGTAAAAGAAACATTTCATATGGGACACTAAGGCTCTCTAATACTTGAAAATTCTGTGTTTTAATTGAAATGTGTGATTATGGGTGAGAGTGAGGTATGTGAATATTTATCTTCACATACATTCATGTAAATGCCCACTCATTGGAAAACAGAATCATAGAATCATCCAAGTTGGAAAAGACCTCTAGGATCATCAAGTCCAACCATCAACCCAACACCACCATGCCTGCTAAACCATGACCCGAAGCGCCACATCTATACATTTTTTGAACACCTCCAGGGATGGGTATTTAATCACCTCCCTGGACAGCCTGTTCCAATGCCTGACCACTCTTTCAGTAAGGAAATTTTTCTGAATATCCAGTCTAAACCTCCCCTGATGCAACTTGAGGCCTTTTTCTCTCGTTGTATCGCTGATTATTTGGGAGAAGAGACCAACACCGGCCTCACTGTAACCTCTTTTCAGGTAGCTGTAGAGAGCGATAAGGTCTCCCTTCAGCCTCCTCTTCTCCAGACTGAACAACCCCGGTTTCCTCAGCCGATCCTCACGAGACTTGTGCTCTACTCCCTTCATCAGCCTTGTAGACCTTGTTTGGACACACTCTAGCACCTCAATGTCTTCTTGTAGTGAACGGCCCAAAACTGAACACAGTACTCCAGGTGCGGCCTCACCAGTGCAGAGTACAGGGGCACGATCACCTCCCTACTCCTTCTGGCCACACTGTTCCTGGTACAAGCCAGGATGCCATTGGCCTGCTTCGCCACATGGGCACATTGCTGGCTCATGTTTAGCCGGCTGTTGATCAACAACACCGAGGTCCTTTTCCGCCAGGCAAATTTCCAGCCACTCCTCCCAAAGCCTGTAGCTTTGCATGGGGTTGTTGTGACCCAAGTGCAGGACCCAGCACTTGGCCTTGTTGAATTTTGTGCAGCTGACCTTCACCCATTGATCCAGCCTGTCCACATCCCTCTGCAGAGCCTTCCTACCCTCAAGCACATCAACATGCCCAACCAACTTGGTGTCATCTGCAAACTTACTGAGGGAGCACTCAATCCACTCATGCAGATCATTGATAAGGATGTTAAACAAGACTGGCCCGAAAACTGAGCCCTGGGGAACACCACTCGTGACCAGCCACCATCTGGATTTAACTCTGTTTAGCACTACTCGCTGGGCTCAGCCATCCAGGCAGTTTTTTACCCAGCAAAGTGTACACTCATCCAAGCCATGAGCAGCTAGTTTCTCCAGGAGGATGCTGTGGGGAACAGCGTCAAAGGCCTTACTAAGTCCAGGTAGACAACATCCACAGCCTTTCTCTTGTTCACTAGGTGGGTCACCTGTTCATAAAAGGAGATCAGGTTAGTCAAGCAGGACCAGTGTTGTTGTTGTTCTTCTTGTTATTATTATTAAAGTTACCAAGGATGCACTTCATGTTCTGATTCTCAGCGTCCAGCATTTTTAGTTGATTGAGTAACACATAGTGTATCATTATCTTGACAAGGACAACTTCATCCAAATTTGACATTTTCCTGGTTTTCATCTGAGGGTTGGACTAGATGACCCACAGAGTTCCCTTCCAACCCCTACTATTCTGTGATTCTGTGATTCTGTGATCTGTTACTGTTTCCTGTATTTCTTCTTTCCTACGCTGAATATTTCTATTATAAATTTTCATTTGATAAGAAAAATGTCAAAATACAAGAAAATTATAAAATAAATATTTGAGTAGACTCTCCAAAATTTACATAGTCAATATAAATGTAAGTACATGGTGGATGCTGAAGTAACTGAACAAGGTCAATACATATATTATATAAGAACACTTTGGTGGGAGAATAGAATAGAATAGAATAGAATAGAATAGAATAGAATAGAATAGAATAGAATAGAATAGAATAGAATAGAATAGAATAGAATAGAATAGAATAGAATAGAATAGAATAGAATAGAATAGAATGCTTTGGGTTGGAAGGGAGCTTTAGAGGTCACCTAGCCCAATACCCCTGCAGTGAGCAGGGATATCTTCAACTAGACCAGGTTGTTCAGAATCTGGCTCCATTGCTTCTAACATAGTCGTTCAGTGGCCTACAAACTTCTGAGAGCCTTTTCAAGGGACTTTTCTAGGTATTTCTGAATCTAAAAAGCCACGCCTGTTATCAGACATTTTAAGCTCAATAAATTGTTGTCATATACCACACTGTCAAATATAACAGGACCCAGAAACCACAAATGTCTGAAAACCATACTGTTTAGGAATGGAAAGTAAGTTCAACATATGCACAGAATCATAATAATATCTGAAAGAAAATAGTTTTCTCTCTTAAATATGGAATCCATAAACCTGAATCAGGCAAAAGAAGAAGGAAACTGAGTCATGATAAAAAATAAAAGTAAAAAAAAATATGAGTTTACATTATTCAGGCATTATTATTGACACATTGGATGTGAGATGGTTGCATGAGCCTTAACATGCCCCCTCGTGGAAAAAGAAGCACATTAATCAACAAGTAATCCTAAACTAAGTAATAAAAATGGTATCAAAAACAGGTGAACAGTTTACTAAGGAGGGGGATATTGTCAGTTCTTATACATGGTGACATTAACAATCACTTCTGACAGGAATGTGGAAACTTGTGTAAATATTATTCATTTTTTTACCCCGTTCTGCAAAAGTATTGTCATTTATAATTTTAGCTTTCATAATGCAATACAGAATAGAAGAAGAAAAATTACTGTCAAGACTTGTAATCTTAGGTGGTCATGTTTACTAAGGAAAAAAAATAGTCATTCAAGAAGATCATAAACAAGTGGGGAGAAGTGGAGGAATGCAGGTTACCTGGATTAAAATAAGACTAGGAAAAATGGCCTTAAAAAGTTTATTAGACTGTTTCCAGTCCCTAATAAAAACATACTAACACATTCCTATTTGGTTTAATTTGGAAGACCACAAAAATAAAAATAGAGACACCAGGCTAAATTACTGGGCTAAAACTGAAGTACATGAGGAAAGCTGAAGGTAAGCTAGTCATGAACATTTGAACCAAGCACATTTTCACCAGGAAACGCAGAATCAATAGGATTTGGCTGTTTCATCATCGCTGTCTCTCTTGACAAACAGGAAAAGCTTAGATGGGCTGATGCCAGTTTTTTTGCCAGCTTACTCAGTGCCTGGCCTCTCTAGGTCTGAAGGTCTGATCTTGGCCCTGCATGTACACTGCCTTGGGGATGGGGACTCGGTGCTTTCAGAAACTGCTGCTCTGGAAAGAGCTGCCAGTTGGACAGCTAAGGGTCACGGGCATGAGGGTTTCCAGATTTTTGGAACAGCTGGTGCCCTGCACTAACTGACATCTGCAGTTACAGAAAAGCATCTGAGCAAACATGGGAAAACATTAATTGCATAGTTTCTTTGCTATAATGTGGTCTTTTCTGTAAAATCCACTTTAAAAAGTTATAATTTGAGACAGGCAGAAAGAAGAATTTTTGACAATGTGGCAAGTAGAAGTCCCAGTAGAAGACTAGGTAATAGCCTTTCCAGTCCTGTACCTTCAGCAGTAGCCACACTCGGTTCTCCCTGTAGTCTCTCATTGTCATGTACCCAATGTACTGCTGCGTACTTTTCCAGATGGACACCTCTCATACAGAGAGGTATTTGCTTAAATTTCATGCAGAAAATAAAAATGTGGAATCAAATGCCAGTAAAGAGTCAAAAGAATAGAAATCTCACAAAGATAGGATTTCTAAAGTGATGGTGCTCCCTTCCTTATGAATTCATGAAGTGTTTTAAATTCTGTTACAGGTAAAAGGTTAAAATGTTAAATCTGGATTTCTTCCAACCATTAAGCAACCATACATATATTAGCTATTTGGGAAAACCATACACAGAGCATGTTATAGTTTTGCTTTACAGCTCTCAAGAAACCTTGCACTCTGACTTTGATTTATAACCTTTCACCTGCAAAGGATTAAAAATCATAAACCGAAAAAAGTTTCCAACCTCTTTAATTTCTGTTATATTTCCAAGCCAATACAATTAATTAGGACCTTTTTGGACTAAACAGAACCTTTTGGTCATAACACAGTCCTCAGTCACAACAGTGAAATTGTATAATATACTTGTAAAAAAACTGGGATTTTTATAATTTTCACTGGTGACAGCTTCTGTGCACATTTGGGGACAAGGGGAGAGCTACAAGCATACAAAAGAGAAAAAATAAAGCATACAAAAAATCACCATGCACAGACAACATTTGTAAATACACCCATTTAATTCAATAGAGCAGAGTTTTACAGTTCTCAGGGGCCTCAAGAGTATAAACTCTACTCACCATTTCTGGAATCATAGCAAGTGAACTTGCCTGTATCTGAGGCAAGCCAAAACATCTGAAAGACAAGGTCCATAATGAAAAGCTTCCTGCATGTCTGTGGAAAATCTTTGGCTCCCAAATATTTGATAAGTTGGGATCTACCTTTCTAAAAATCTGTAGAACATCTGAAAACATAACCTTCTTTTCTCTGACGGTACATGACCATACACAGATCTCAGATGTGTTTTGAATCATCCAGCACAGCAACCTATCAGAACATGGTAAGTCTCCAGTTTGGCTTGAATGCACTTATCCATCATGTAAGTATAATGTTAGCAGACTCAACGGACATTATAAACCATTTCAAATGAAGCCTAAAGATAGGAGAAATTTTCTCTTAACTCAAGCGTTGAGTGCATGAAAAATATATTTAAAGAAAAGATGAAGATTTTGTTCATGTTCTGTAGGAGAAAAACTACTGATAGTAAGAGTCTAGAAGTTTTCTGTTGAAACTGTTTGCTTGCACATCACTGAATCAGCAAAATTTAGAATAGTATTTGATGATAAGCAAATACAACTTTCTGAGAAAAATATTTCTCCAGTAGAATTCTGAGAAATATAATTTGTCAATACACAGAAGAAAAAAGATCTTCAAAAAGGACAGAACAGTATGCTCTGCAGCACATTTTTCAATTAAATCAACAAATAATCTTACAGGTACTCTAACAACAGGCAGTATCTCTTAGTTTTTCAAATATCAAAATATATAAGATATTGCATGAAATTGCATAAATGAATGTCTTTTTTTTTCATATCTATATTGTCAGTGAAAGAATTTGAGTTCTTTTCTCCAGTCCAAAGCATAATACCTGTAATTTCTTATTTAAAAAATTTGTAAATCTAAAAATATCTATAAAGAGAACACAAAAATGTAATTTCCTTGTCCAGTCAAGTCCAGCTATTTTTCATAGCTGCATTTGAATGCAGAGCATCTGCAGTAAGTTTGTTATGTTATGTTATATATTAGAAGTTGGTCTTCTATAAAGTTCTAAATGCATTATTTTTTAAAAAAAGCAATCGTTAAAAAATATAAATAATAGTTATGCTGCCCTATCTCCTACCACCTTACTTCTATAATATTCCATCAGAAAGAAGACTTGCGAAGACTCTGTTTGAAAATGTTAATTCATTAAAACTAAGCTTTTTTTATTTTAAAGACAATTCTCTGGTACTGTTAGAAAAGAAGACAGAGAAGTTTCTGGGTAGAAGGAAAAAGTATTCTTGACAACCGCTCTAATTAATAATTAGGACCAAGAATCATACACAGATAAAAAAAAGGAGGAATGATTTATAGCAACAGAGGACTCTGTACTACTTGTCAAATGTATTAAGTAGCTATTCAATGTGAAATAGTGAACTGAAAAGACAGATACATACTGATATCTCGATAGTGGAATAGGAGGTTGATAGAAAGTACTTTGCCACTGACAAAGAAAGCATAAGAATCTGAGTATGGATATGAGATATGACCACCGTGCGTACTCCATGTCCCTCATAACAGCCAGAAAAAAAAACATTCCCCCCCCCCCCC